>Ga0209888_1000135_pt1 | contig 47874 bp, 40 predicted proteins | sample OrgsoiDNA_201059_FD_185807 | JGI IMG/M metagenome (GOLD analysis project Ga0209888, IMG submission 185807) | Permafrost soil microbial communities from the Arctic, to analyse light accelerated degradation of dissolved organic matter (DOM) -... | ecosystem: Environmental > Terrestrial > Soil >...
ACCGATCAGTTCTACAACGTCGGTACCGGCGTGCAGACCAGCATCAAGGAACTGTGCGACGGCATCCTGGACTTGAAACAGTCCGACCTGGTTGTCGAGTATCGCCCTTACAGCGCCGACGATGCCCGCCGCATGGTGCAAAACCGTATCGGCTGCCCTAAAAAGGCGGCAGAAGACCTCGGCTTTACCTACAAGTACGAACTGCTTGAAGGCTTGCAGAAACTGGTCGATTGGCGTGCAGAGCACGGTGCGGAGTAAGGGTAATGGAAAAGCGCAACATTGCGATATCCCTGCCAAGCACCGGTGAGGACGAATGGCAGGCGGTTCGCGAACCTCTGATGAGTGGCTGGTTGACTCAGGGGCCGAAAGTGGCAGCCTTCGAGAAAGCGTTTGCCGAGCGTCATCAAGTGCCGCATGCACTGGCAGTGACCTCCTGCACCACGGGCCTGCACCTAGCCCTGGCTGGCCTGGGTATCGGTCCGGGCGACGAAGTCATAGTGCCTGTCTTTACGTGGGTAGCCACTGCTAACGTGGTTCTGTATTGCGGTGCGACCCCTGTTTTTGTTGATGTTGACCCTCAAACTTACAATCTCGATATCCAACAGGTCGCATCCAAGGTCACCGGCAAAACCCGCGCGGTCATTGCCGTGCATCTCTTTGGCCGTTGCCTGGATGTGGACGCCCTGCGTGCGCAACTGCCAGCGCATGTTGCCATCGTTGAAGATGCCGCCTGTGCGGCGGGAGCGAGTTGGAAAGGTCGCCCTGCGGGAAGCCTCGGCGATGTGGCGGCATTCTCCTTCCATCCGCGCAAGTCGGTAACGACCGGTGAGGGGGGCATGGTCACCACGGCCAATGCAGAGTTGGCGGAGTGCATGAATCAGCTGCGCAATCATGGTGCCACCCTTTCCGAAGAGCAGCGTCATCATGGTCCTCGGCCGTATCTGTTGCCTGAGTTCAACCTGCTGGGTTTCAATTATCGGATGACCGACTTGCAGGGCGCAGTTGGAATCGTACAGCTTGGCAAACTCGACGGATTCATCGACGAACGCGCGCGTTGGGCCGAGTATTACTGCGAGCAGCTGGCGGGTATCGACTGGCTGCGCCTGCCCACCACACCCGAGGGTGGACGTCACGGCTGGCAGGCATTCGTGACCTACGTGGACCCGGCCAAAGCCCCTATGCCGCGTAACGACATGATGGAGATACTCCAGGCCAAGGGCATCGCTACCCGCCCGGGAACTCATGCCGTGCATATGTTGGCGTACTACCGTGAGCGCTTCGGGCTTGAGCCAGGGGACTTCCCGGGGGCTCGTGACTGCAACGATCACAGCATGGCCATCCCCTTGCACAATCGCATGTCGCCTGAAGATTATGCCTATGTAGTCGAGGCTATTCGCCAATTGGGCTAAGCGATGTAGCAGTACACCACCCTGGCTCACGCCAGGGGCGATATCAAGGCGGTGATTCGGTAGCATGTTGTTTCCGAATCACCGCCTTCTCGGATTTCAGGAGCAACAAAGCGCATGTGTGGTATTGCCGGCCTCATTTATCTAGATAACAACCCGGTATCGCCTGTAGTCCTGCAGCGTATGACGGACGCCATTGCTCATCGCGGGCCGGACGGTGAAGGGCATTGGATCGAAGGTAACGTGGGCCTTGGTCACCGCCGTCTGGCAATTATCGACCTGTCGCCGGCTGGGCATCAGCCAATGGCCTCGGTATCCCAGCGTTATGTGATGGTCTACAACGGCGAGGTCTACAATTACCGCGAACTGCGCACCGAGCTTGAGTCGCTGGGTTACCAGTTCCGTTCCCGCACTGACAGCGAAGTCGTGCTCAACGCACTGATTGCCTGGGGGGCGAAAGGCCTGGAGCGTTTCAACGGCATGTTCGGCCTGGCACTGTGGGACAGGCAGGAACAAACCCTGTTGCTCGCACGTGACCGCTATGGCATCAAGCCCCTGTACTACTCCATGCAAGGACAGACCCTGGCGTTCGGTTCCGAGCAAAAGGCAATTTTTGCCATGCCGGAGTTTCGTCGCAGCCTGGACAAGGAAGCGCTGCTGGAATACTTCACTTTCCAGAACATTTTCACCGACAAGACCTTGCTCAATGATGTGAAGCTGCTACCGGCTGGCCATTATGCTGTGCTGGATCTCAAGCGCAAATCACCTGCCCTGCAGTTTACCCAATACTGGGACTATGACTTCCGTGAGCCAGAACACAAGGCCAGCGATGAAGAGTATCGCGAGGAACTGGATCGTCTCTTCAAGCAGGCCGTCAACCGTCAGTTAGTTACTGATGTGGAGCTTGGCAGCTATCTCAGCGGTGGCATGGACTCGGGTTCGATCACGGCGATTGCTGCCAAATCCTATCCGTACATGAAGACGTTCACCTGCGGGTTCGACCTCAACTCTGCCTCGGGTATCGAGATGGGGTTTGACGAGCGCAGCAAGGCTGAGTACATGTCCTATCACTTCAAGACCGAACATTATGAGATGGTCCTGAAAGCAGGGGATATGGAGAGGATCCTGCCAAAGCTGGCCTGGCATCTGGAAGAGCCGCGCGTGGGGCAGAGCTACCCCAACTACTACGCTGCGCAGCTGGCGTCGAAGTTCGTCAAGGTGGTGATGTCCGGTGCGGGCGGCGACGAGCTTTTCGGTGGCTATCCTTGGCGCTACTACCGCGCAGTAGTCAACGATGATTTCGAGCATTATGTCGACAAGTACTACCAGTTCTGGCAGCGACTGATACCTAATAGCCAGATCAAACAAGTCTTTGCACCAATATGGGAAGACGTGAAACACGTCTGGACGCGAGATATATTTCGTGATGTATTCAAGCATCACGCGGACAATCTCTACACCCCTGAAGACTACATCAATCACTCGTTATATTTTGAAGCCAAGACTTTCCTGCACGGCTTGCTGGTTGTCGAGGACAAGCTCAGTATGGCGCACGGCCTGGAAAGTCGCGTGCCTTTCCTGGATAACGATCTGGTCGATTTTGCAATGCGCTGTCCGGTCCATCTGAAACTGAATAATCTTTCAGAAGTGATTCGGTTGAATGAAAACGAACCTGGCGGTAAAACCGACAAGTATTTTCAGAAAACACGGGACGGCAAGCAGATCTTGCGAGATGTCATGGGGCGCCACATTCCGAGCGACATCACTAAGGCAGAGAAGCAAGGCTTTTCTGCGCCAGATGCGAGTTGGTTTAAAGGCGAAAGTATCGACTTTGTCAAGAAAACGCTCTTGGGTAAAGACGCAAGGATCTATGAGTTTATGAGTGAAGAGATCCTTGGAGGGCTTGTCAATGAGCATTTGAATGGTCAGGAAAACAGAAGGCTGCTCATCTGGTCGCTGCTGAATTTTGAAGAGTTTTTGAAGGCGTTCTCCTATGAATAATTATGTGAAAGCTGGTTATGTGGAAAGTTTACTTGGTCTGGCGCCTGGTGCATTCGGTAATACCAATTTTTTATCTTTTAATAAAACTGTTGATTTCGAGTCTCAGGCTCAAACGAATGACGTATTTAGTGAGAAGTGGGTCTCCTACAATGAAAGCGATGAAAAGGAGAATCTATACGCGTTTCAGCGCGATTGGTATTTAAGCCTGTATGGGTTTTCGAGTGAAACTGAGTTGGCGGCGTTTTTACAGCGGCAGGAAGTCATTTTCGATGCCGGCTGTGGCTTGGGTTACAAAGCGGCTTGGTTCGCCTCTCTTGCGCCAGAGTCCATTGTGATTGGAATGGACTTCTCTGATGCTGCAGAATGTGCAGCCAGAAACTATCGCGATATTCCCAATCTCTTTTTTATCAAGGGGGATATTGCTGATACGGGGTTCTCTGACGGTGCTATTAGCTATGTCAGTTGTGATCAGGTCATCATGCACACCGAGGACCCAGACGCCACTTTTCGGGAGCTTGCACGCATTACCAAGCCGGGTGGCGAATTTGCCTGCTATTTCTATGCAAAGAAAGCCTTGCCCCGAGAGTTGCTGGACGACTTTTTCAGAGGGCGTTGCAAGGAGCTTGCCTCGGAAGAGCTGTGGGCGATGTCGCGTCAGCTCACAGACCTGGGGCGAGTGCTTTCCGACTTGAATGTTAAATTCCAATCGCCAGATATTCCTTTGCTCGGAATAAAAGGTGGCGAGTATGATATTCAAAGGTTTATTTATTGGAATTTCTTAAAGTGCTTCTGGAGTCCGGAGTTGGGAGATGAGACTTCGGTCGCTACCAACTTTGACTGGTATAGTCCAAGTAATGCACGTCGTTTCGATGAGTCTGAAGTCCGAAGCCTTGTTTCGGATAATGGCCTCCGAATGATATATTTTCATAACGAGCCTGCTTGTTATAGTGGTCGGTTTGGAAAGTGATTACTAATTTCATACATGCTGTTCTGCGGCGCTTCTGGCGTGTCCGAAGTGAGCAAATGGCAAAGAAATGGAGCCGAAGCGTGCCTTTTGGGGATCTGATCTCGGATCGTTGGGAGCGCGCTAGGCAATTAGGATTTGGCGAGGGTACCAGTGTCTACGATAACGTGCTGGTTCTTGGCGATGTCAAGGTAGGCCGTAATTGCTGGATTGGTCCTGGTGTTATTCTTGATGGCTCCGGCGGGCTTGTCATCGGTGATAATTGCTCGATAGCTGCCGGCGCCCAGATTTATTCACATGATACGGTTCAGTGGGCTGTGACTGGGGGGCGTGTTCAGGCAGAGCGTCAGGCCACCAGCATCGGTAGCAATTGTTATATCGGTCCAAACTGCGTCATTGCTAAAGGCGTTTCTATTGGTTCGGGTTGTATCATTGGTGCGGCAAGTGTGGTCCTAAAAAATGTGCCAGAAAACTCGAAGGCGTTTGGTGTGCCCTGTCGAGTATCTGGTAGTGTTGTAGAGATAAAATAATATGTTCAATGGCCATTTTTTTGTGCGGCGCTTCAAGAAGCTTCTGGCATATATAATCATTGCTGTGATTATTCTGCCCGTGGCGGTTGTTATGTTGTTTAGGGCAAGACGCTCCAGTTCAAGTGATCCCCGTCTGGCGTGGGGAGAGGCGCCTATCATAAGTAACCCTATATGGGCTCGTGCGTTGCGCGATGGAGGCTATGCTTCGCAAAGCTATACGGATGGTTATTGCTACTTGATTAATGATAGAGCGGATTACGACCAGACCATTCAGGAGCGCTTCCCTCGTTGCAGTCTTGAGTTTCAGCGTTTTTTCGGGTTCTTCGATGCGCTGCTCAATTACGATGTGTTCTTTATTTCATTTAATGGTTTTTTTCTCGGGCAGACACCTTTCTGGCGTTTCGAGTCTTATTTTTTCAGGCTGGCTGGCAAAAAAGTTGTGGTGATGCCGTTTGGTTTGGACGCCTATGTTTATCGACGTGTTCGATCGATGGGGCTGATGCAGGGGTTGATGATGTCAATCCCATTGCCAAGCCGGCAGCAGCGAAAGCTACAAAAAAAGGTCGATTATTGGTGCGATAATGCGAACGCGGTTATTGCAGGAATCATGGGGCCTGATGGCTTTGGGCGCTGGGATGTCCTGGTACCTAGCGTCGTCAATATCAATGAGCGGGAGTGGACGCCGTCAAGCCGTTTGTCAGATGCGGACGGAACCAATGGGACGGTCTACGTTGCCCATGCGCCTAATCACAGAGGCTTCAAAGGTAGCGAGTTTGTCATTGAGGCGGTTCGGCAGCTTCAGGAAGAGGGGCTGAAGGTTGAGTTGATTTTAATCGAAAAAAAGCCCAATGCAGAGGTGAAGCGAATATTCAATCAAGATGCGGATATCTTGGTTGAACAGCTTATCTGTCCGGGGCATGGACTTAATGCACTTGAAGGAATGGCTTCGGCGTTGCCGGTAGTCTGCAATCTTGAAGATGACGACTATCTGATGCCCATGCGGCGCTGGTCTTATTTTGAACAATGTCCACTGGTTTCGGCAAGTCCGGAAAATATAAAGTGCGTTTTACGGAAGTTGGTCGTTAATCCTTCCTTGCGTAAGGCGTTGGGAGCGGCGGGTCGAGAGTATATCGAAAAATATCACGGTGTTTCTGCCGCGCAATTTTTCTACGGTAAAGTTGTTGATTATGTGTACGGACGGGAAGAGACGCTGTCTGCACTTTTTCATCCGCTTTTAAGTGCGCGTATTTTAGAGCTGGGTCGTATTGAGCATCCCTTGAAGTCTAGTCGGCTCCCGGACTAATGAAAATATTTTCAAATTTACTGAAGGATGCGCTGCTTTACGGCGGTGCTGATTTTGTTGCGAAGCTGGTAGTGTTTCTACTTTTCCCGTTGCTGGCGCGATTGCTGACGTCTAGCGAGTTTGGTTATCTCGAAATTCTCTATGTGTCGTCGGCAATGCTCGGCTTTCTTGTTCGAGGAGGGCTGAATAATTCTATTCAGCGATATTACTGGTCTGAGGAGTATGGCACGCAGCAGAAGAGCGTCTTGGTCGGTACCGGGCTTTTAATGGTTTTGGCTTTTGGTACAGCCCTTATTATTGTCATGTTCGTTCTGCGTAGGTGGAGCGTTGATATGGCCGGCATGTTGGGGGTTAGCCTGACCACGATGGGTGTGTTAGCGATGACCTTGCTGGCCGCCGCAACACAGTTTCAACAGTTTTTTCTCGATGTTATGCGGCTTGGTTTCAATAAATTTAAGTTTCTCGGCTTCAGTTTATGTTGTCGGGTAGTTGTTTATGTGTTTGCATTTTCACTTGTTTCGTTCGGTGTTGTGGGCGTTGATGGCTTTGTGATGGCGTTGGCGGTTGGTGGTTTAGTGCTGATACCATTGGGCTACTTGATGATCAAACAAATGGTCACGCTAAGCTTTGATCGTTCGATGGCCAAGACCCTTTTCAGATATGGCTATCCCTTTATTTTTGTTGATGTCGCATACTGGCTTTTCTCTTCTATTGATCGGTGGATGCTTGCATCCATGGTTGGTATGGATTCTGTTGGTCAATATTCGGTAGCGTGGCGGATAACTTCTATTGCGATGTTTGCTTCCATGGCTTTCAGTTTAGCCTGGAGTCCATATGCTATTAAATTGAAAGCGGATTATCCAGGTCAGTATAAGGCGCTGTATTCAAATGTGCTCACTATTTTGTTTGCGGTCTTTGTTTTGATTGCAGGTGGGATGTCAATTTTTTCCGGTGAAATTTTGCATCTTATGTTTCATGGGAAATATGACTCAATGGCACTGGCTTTAATTATCTTGGTATTGTGTGTTGTACTCCAGGCAACACATCATGTTATTGCGCTCGGAATATCATTGGAGGGGAAAACTTACTGGTTTTCCCGTCTGTCCTGGCTGGCAGTGCTGATTAATGTCGTTGGGAATTATTTTCTGTTGCCCGTATGGGGCGCAGAGGGGGCGGCGGTATCGACGCTGCTGTCCTATCTTTTTCTAACGGTTGCGTATTATTTTGTGAGTAGCAGGCTGCATTACATTCGCTTCGATTACAGTCGCTTGCTGGGTCTGTTTTTAGTGTTGGTCGTGCTCGTCGGAGCCTCTATCATGTTGCAAGCTTTTGAGTTGACGGTTGTTTCTGTACTCTTGAAGTTGGCGATAGTTGCGGCTGCCTCGTTAGTTTGTCTATGCCTGCTACGTGGGCGCCTTGGTTTAACTGTGTCGCAGGTGGTCAGTTGATTAGGTTCTTCTATTATGGCTTTCGTTTTGTACTCGAGCTGTTGGCGCTTCCGTTCATTTTTGCGTTCGCGTTGACCTCCCGCCAGACTTCCAAGGCTGTGGATGTCGGTTTGGGTCCATTTCCCTTGATCAATAACATTTACCACAAGCGTGCTCTGGAACTGGCGGGCTATTCCGCTGAAACCTTCGTCAGTCAGGTTTGGCACATCACCAGTAATTTCGATGTTCGCTTTGACTTGCATTGGCTCTCGCGGAATCTGCTGTGCCGCAAGCTCTTGCTCAATCTTTATATTTTTTGCTGGTCGGTCCTGCGTTATCGCTCTTTGATCCTCTATTTTGATGGTGGTCCTTTGGGACAGGGGACTGCCTTTCTGTGGCGACTGGAACCATACCTCTATCGCTTGGCGGGGGTGAAGACGCTCATTCTCCCTTATGGCTCTGATGTCCAGGTCATGAGTCGCTCACCCAATCTTCAGTTCAAGCATGCGATGGCGATGGATTACCCGCAGCATCGGACGCGGCATTCGCACATCCAGGCAATGGTTGATGTGTGGAGTTCTGCAGGTAGCCATATTGTCGGCGGCTGCGAGTGGGTCGACTACATGCATCACTGGGATACGCTGATGATCGCCCATTTCTCCATTCAGCTCCCGGAGCCAGGAGAGAGAAGGCCTTCTGATTCAGTGGGGTCGCTGAAGCTGTTGCACGCACCCAATCACCGGGAAATCAAAGGCACAAGACATATTATTAAAGCTGTCGAAGAGTTGCGTGCCGAGGGGATTGATGTCGAGTTGGTGATGCTGGAGCGTGTTCCCAACGAAGAAGTGCGCAGGTTGATTCTCGAGGCCGATGTGATCGTTGATCAACTGGTCATCGGCTGGTACGCGATGTTTGCGATTGAGGCGATGGCCTCTGGAAAGCCGGTTATCTGTCATCTTCGTCGCGATCTGGAGGAACTCTATGTGGCCACGGGCTTACTGGATGGCTTTGACGAAATCCCGATCATCCGGGCGGATGCATTCTCGTTCAAGGAAGTAATTCGAGTGCTGCACGCAGACAGGGATATCCTTGTCTCTGCAGCTGAGCGAGGACGAGGCTACATTGAGCGTCATCACTCCGTAGAGGCTATTTCGCTTGCTTTTTCAAAAATTCTCGCCAAATTGATCGGCCCTCCCGAAGGGACAGTCGAGAATAGGGTTTAAAAGGTTATTTAGGTGGGGTTGTCACAGTGAATATTCTTATTACCGGAGCCAATGGGCTGTTGGGTGTTCATGCGGTAAGGCAACTGGTTGCCCAGCATCAGGTTCATGCGTTGGTTCACTCTGCTCCACTTGAGCCGGTGGCCGGGGTGACTTATCACGTCACCGATCTCTCGGTAGATTGGTCTACAGAGTCGTTGCCTGATGCGCTTGATGCGGTTATCCACCTGGCGCAATCGTCGCGTTTCCGGGAGTTTCCTGAGCAGACGATGGACGTTTTCGGCGTTAACGTTGCGTCCACCGCTCGTCTGCTTGATTACGCACGTCTCTGTGGTGCAAGGCATTTCATACTGGCGTCGTCTGGTGGTGTTTATGGCGCAGGGGATGAAGCATTCAAGGAGAACTCCCTGATCCCGCATCATGGCCAGCTTGGTTACTACCTTGGCAGCAAGCTTTGTGCTGAGGTCCTCGCGCAGAACTATTCGTCATTGATGAATGTGGCCGTATTGCGTTTTTTCTTCATGTATGGCGAAGGTCAGAAGCGTTCAATGCTGGTTCCTCGTCTGATCGATAACGTTATGGCGGGTCAGCCAATCACCTTGCAGGGGGAGGACGGCATCAAGATCAACCCTATCCATGTCAGTGATGCAGTCGCTGCGCTGGATCACTGTCTCGGGCTTGAGGGAAGCCATACCTTCAACGTGGCCGGCTCCGAGGTGATGTCGTTGCGCGACATCGCGGAGACTATTGGGCGTGCAGTGGGACGTGCTCCGGTCTTCAAGGTCGAAGACTCAGAGCCTCGCCATCTGATTGCCAATATCGATGCGCTTCGTGAGTCTTTGATTGCCCCCAGGGTTTCTTTTGCGCAAGGAATTCTGGAACTCATCTCTTGATCAAGCATTACAAAGTCCTGCACGCCCCCAGTTCGGTGGGCGGCAATCCTCAGGCGCTCAGTCGAGCCATGCGGCGGTTGGGGGTGGACAGCTGCTCCCTGGTGGTGTCACAGAATTACCTTGCCTACCCCGCGGACCTGGTGCTGCATCGTCCTGGGCAAAGCTTTCTGATACGAGAGTTGAAGCGGCTCTGGGCCATTCTGTTCCTTCTCCCGCGCTTCGATGTCATTCATTACAACGCGGGCACCACGCTGGCTAGCGCCTATGCATTCAGCTTCAGTCCGCGTCAGGGCGCAAAAGGCATCCTGCGCCTTTTTTATGCGGGCTACTTGCGGATGCTGCAGCGTTTCGAGATCACCTACGTGCGAATGCTTGGCAAGCCTGTATTCATTACTTATCAGGGCGACGACGCGCGTCAGGGGGATTACAGTCGTGCGCATTTCACCATCAATATCGCCAGCCAGGTAGACGAGGGTTACTACTGTGACATCTCTGATGCCTTCAAACGGCGCAATATTGAATTGCTGTCGACGATTGCAAGCCAGATTTATTCGGTGAATCCTGACTTGTTGCATGTGCTTGGGCAGGGAGCACGCTTCACTCCCTATTCCCATGTTTTTCTGGATGAGTGGTTGCCGTCCTATACCCAGGATCAGAATCGGCCTTTACGTATTGTGCATGCGCCGAGCAACCGCCAGGTCAAGGGCTCGGATCTGATTCTGAGCGCACTGGAGGTGTTGCGTGCGCAGGGTTTCGAGTTTGAGTTGTTGTTGGTTGAAGGTATGAGCAACATCGAGGCGCGGAAGGTCTATGAGTCGGCAGACGTGCTTGTGGATCAGCTTTTCGCAGGCTGGTACGGCGGCTTGGCGGTGGAGTTGATGGCGCTTGGCAAGCCCGTGCTGGTGTATATCCGGGATGAGGACCTGGGATTCATTCCAGCTGAAATGAAAGCTGATTTGCCTTTTCTTCAGATTACTCCCGCCACAGTGGAAGACGCTTTGCGCGAATTACTGCTTATGCCGCGCGAAGCGCTTGTGGCGCTTGGCAAGAGAAGTCGTGCGTTTGTCGAGCGCTGGCATGATCCCCTGAGTATTGCGCGCGGGATCAAGGGCGATTACGAGAAAACGCTGCATTTGCCGGAAGAGGTCACCCAATAAGATGTGTGGAATTGCAGGAGGATTCTGGCGTGTTGCTCCCTCGCGGCTGGACCAGCAGATCAATGGAGCATTATCTGCCATGCGCCGCAGAGGGCCGGATCATTGGGGGTTTGATCACCATCAAGTAGGTGATGGTGCGCTGATCCTTGGGCATACCCGGCTTGCTATCATTGATCTTTCTACTTCCGGCCAGCAGCCGATGTACTCGGACGACCAGCGATTCGGGCTGGTTTTCAACGGCGAGATATACAACTACCTGGAGTTACGGGCAGAGCTGGAGTCCCTTGGGGCTTGCTTTCGAACACGATCTGACACGGAAGTCTTGCTAACGGCCTGGGCTTATTGGGGGAAGGCTGCTTTACCGCGTCTTAAGGGCATGTTTGCCTTCGTGGTGTTCGACCGCCAGCAAGGCACGCTGACCTGTGTTCGGGATGCATTTGGCATCAAACCTTTTTTCTATGCGCTTGAAGAGGGGGCATTCGTCTTCGGCTCTGAGCTTCCCGCATTGCGGGCGCTCAAGCAGCAGCGCGCAGAGCTCAATTGGCAACGCGCTTATGATTACCTGGTACATGGCGAGTACGACTTCGGCCAGGAGAGTTTCATTCAGGGGGCGCTGAATCTGCTACCCGGACAGCTGCTCTGCGTCGATCTTGCAACGCTGAAGGTGTCCGATCCCGAGGTTTGGTGGCAGCCCTCCATCGTGCAGGCACAAGCGTTGTCATTTGCGAGTGCCAGTGAGCGATTACGGGAAATGTTTCTCGAAAACGTGCGTTTGCACATGCGTAGCGATGTACCGGTAGGGGCGGCTCTTTCCGGTGGAGTCGATTCTTCCGCGATTGTCTGTGCCATGCGCTATCTCGAGCCGGACGCGGATATTCAGACGTTCAGCTACATCGCTCGCGGCAGCCTTGTGTCCGAAGAGGTATGGGTCGACAAGGTCAATCAGCACGTATCGGCCAAGGCACATAAGATAGTTGTCTCGGCTGAAGAGTTGGTTGCCGATCTCGAGGATCTTATTGCTTCGCAGGGCGAGCCTTTTGGCAGTACCAGCATTTATGCCCAGTATCGGGTCTTCAAGATGGCCAAGGAGCAGGGTATTACCGTAACCCTGGAGGGGCAGGGGGCTGATGAAGTTTCGGGAGGGTACAACGGTTATCCGGGGCAACGGATCCGTAGCCTGCTGGAGCAAAATCAGTATCGTCAGGCCTGGAGTTTTCTGAACCAATGGTCGGGTTGGCCGGGGCGTAGTCGCCTTGAAGGGTTGAAGCGGGCCGTGGGTGAGTACAGCGAGGGACGACTGCACGATCTGCTGAGAAGTCTCAACGGCATGGACAATGCCCCTGAGTGGATTCGACCAGGCCCGTTGCGAGAGAGCGGTGTTCATCTCGGCTTTCCCAAATTATCGACGCTCTATTCCGCATCCGGACGCCGGATGATGAGCACGCTTGCGACTTCGTTGAGTCAACGCGGACTACTGGGCTTGCTTCGACATGGTGATCGCAACTCAATGCGTTTCTCGGTGGAGAGCCGCGTTCCCTTTCTGACCACCGACATGGCTGACTTCATGCTCTCGTTACCTGAGGAGTATCTTGTTTCCCCAGGGGGGGAAACCAAGCATTTGTTGCGCTCGGCATTGCGCGGGATTGTCCCGGGTGAGGTCCTTGATCGGCGTGACAAGATCGGTTTTGCCACTCCCGAGCAGCAATGGCTGATGGGGATGACCGAGACCATCCGTCCGTTGCTGAAGGATGACCTGGGCTTGCCGTTCCTTGATCAGGCCAAGTTGTGTGAGCATTTCGAGCAGATTGTTGCAGGGCGCCGTCCGTATACATGGCAGGTTTGGCGTTGGATCAATTTTGCGTACTGGCACAAGAGCCTGCTCTGAGGTTGTTTAGTGAGTGATTCATCCCTGCGAGTGCTTTACCTTCACCCAGCCGCGGCATTTGGTGGTGCATCGAAGAGTCTTATCGAACTGTTCGGGCGTCTGCGCGCGCGCGGCGTACAGGGGACAGTGTTAACTCCTGACGGTCCCGTTTGCCATGCCTTTGCCAAGGCAGGGATGGATGTGCGCAAGGTCAGGGGGGTGAGCCAGTTCGACAATACACGCTATGGCTATTATCGGCGTTTGCGCTGGATCATCCTTCTGCGCGAGCTTTTTCTGCTGCCTTTTTCCATTTCGGCGCTCTGGCGCCTGCGACATGAACGTTTTGACCTGTTACATGTTAATGACGTGACGTTGCTACCCTTGGGGATTCTTGCAAAGCGTCTGTTGCGAGTGCCGATGGTGGTGCATGTGCGGTCCTTGCAACGGTCCCCTGGCTTGGGTGTGCGTACTAGGCTTGTCAATGCAGGGCTGCGGCGTTATGCCGATGCAGTGGTGCCCATTGATCACACGGTTGCTGCAACACTGGCGCAAGACTTGCCGCTGAGCATTGTGCATAACGGTTTGAGGATTGATGGCGATATACAGCCACTGTCGCCGCGAAGCGCCGAGGAGCCTGTCCGAGTTGGATTTTTAGGGGTCCTGATTCCGCTCAAGGGTGTCTATGAACTGGTTGAGGCGATGCGTATCCTCAAGGGCCGCAAGGTCCGGGTCGAGTGTTTGATTGCGGGTGAAAATGCACGAGCGCTTTCGGGGTTGAAGGCTTGGGCATTGTGCAAGCTGGGTTTTGCCCATGATGTGCGTGCCAATCTCGAGCGGCTTATCGACGAGTATGATCTGCGGGGTCAAATTCGCCTGCTGGGCTTTGTTGGAGATGTCAGGTTGTTGTATCCACAACTCGATATTCTATGTTTCCCCTCGCATCTGGATGCGGCAGGTCGGCCAGTCTTCGAGGCCGCTTTCTATTCGATTCCCAGCGTGGTTGCGGTGGCGAATCCCGTGCCGGACGCAGTGCTGCATGAGGTGACCGGGTTAGCAATCCCTCGCCCCGATCCCGAGTTGCTCGCCGATGCCTTGCAGCGTTTGGTGGAGAATAGCGAGTTTCGTCTGACCCTGGGGTGCCAGGCGCGTAAATGGGCTGAAGACAACTTCGCCATCGACGCCAACGCACTGCTCATGTATCGGGTTTACCAGAGCGTCTGTGGCGTGCAGCCTCTCGATGATCGCCATGCATGATTGCAGCGCGGAGGCCGCAGTGTTTTTGTGCCGGTCTTGTATCCTATTTCTGAATTCTCATAGGGCGCTTGTTATATGACGTCTGTCGATTGTCTGGTCATTGGCGCGGGTGTCATCGGATTGGCCTGCGCGTCGCGCCTGGCGCGCTCCGGCTGCAGCGTATTGCTGGTTGAGGGGGAGCGTTGGATCGGTTCACATACCTCCAGTCGTAATTCCGAGGTGATTCATGCCGGGCTCTACTATCCACCCGGCTCGATGAAGGCGCGCCTGTGTGTTGAAGGGCGTGATCTCTTGTATCGCTGGTGCATCGATCATCATGTTGAACATCGACGCACTGGCAAGTTGCTGGTCGCTGTGACCCCCGGCGAAATTGCGGTCCTCGAAGAGCTGCAGAAGAACGCCCTGCAATCCGGTGTTGAATCCCTGGAGGACATTTCCGCGAAGCAGCTCCGGCAGATGGAGCCGGCTGTATCCGGTGTGGCGGCGTTACTGTCAGCCGAGACTGGAATCATTGATAGCCATAGTTATTTGCAGTCTCTCCTTGCCGATGCACAGAGGCATGGTGCGGATCTTGCGCTGGATACCCGTATTTCCCGCTTGCAACATGATGGCCAGTATTGGCAGGTGGAAGGGGTGAGTTGCGGTGAAACTTTTTCCATGGCCGTTCAGCGGGTAATAAACGCAACAGGGCTTTTTTCAAGTCAACTGGCTTCGTGCATTGTGGGGCTTGAGCATCGATATATTCCAGAAACCCGATGGTGTCGAGGGCGTTATTTCTCCTACAGCGGACGCTCGCCTTTTGCGCATCTTGTGTATCCAATGCCCGAAGCAAATACGGCAGGTTTGGGTGTCCATGCGACCCTTGATCTGGGAGGGCAGGTTCGTTTTGGGCCCGACGTTGCCTGGACTGAGTCGATTGACTATCAGGTCGAGGAGCACTTGAAGGGCGATTTCGCACAAGCGATTCAGCGCTATTTCCCGGGCCTGGATGCGGACCGACTGACTCCGGGCTACTGCGGAATTCGCCCCAAGTTGTCGGGGCCGGGGCAGCCGGCTGCGGATTTTCTAATCCAGGGACCGGAAACGCATGGCCTGCCCGGACTGGTCAATCTATACGGAATAGAGTCTCCAGGGCTGACAGCCAGCCTCGCCATTGCCGAGCACGTTGCTCGGATTATCGATTGAGTTTCCTGATTGCCTATGAAGATTCTCGTTGTCTCTCAATATTTCTGGCCCGAAAGTTTTATTATCAACGATATTGTGCGCACCCTTGATAAGCAGGGCCATGAAGTGGTGGTGGCTACTGGCAAACCCAATTACCCGGACGGCAAGATATTTGATGGCTATCGCGCGAGGGGCATCCAGCGCGAGCGCTACCTCGGGAAGATTGATGTGCTCCGTGTGCCGCTCTGGCCACGAGGGACGGGCGGGGCGAAAAACCTGATACTCAATTACCTGTCGTTTGTGCTTGCCGGCTTGCTGTTTCTGCCCTGGATGCTGCGCAAGCGAGAGTTTGACGCAATCCTGGTCTTCGCGCCGTCGCCTATCCTGCAGGCAATACCGGCGATTCCACTGAAGTGGCTCAAGAAGGCAAAGCTGGCTTTGTGGGTACAGGATCTGTGGCCAGAAAGCCTTGCGGCTACTGGCTTTGTCAGGAATCCCCACGTGCTCAGGGCAGTGGGGTGGCTGGTAAGAGGCATCTACCGCTGCTGTGATACCTTGCTAGTACAATCACACGCCTTTTTTGAACCGGTGTCGCGCTACGCTGATCGCGAGAAAATCGTTTATTACCCCAACTCCATGGATGCAAGCACGCCTGCAGAGACAGTGTCTATTCCAGGTGACCTGAACGAATTGTTGGAAGCGCATTTCTGTGTGGTTTTTGCGGGCAACCTGGGAACGGCGCAGGCATTGGATACCTTGCTGCAAGCTGCGGTGCACCTGAAAGAAGATGCAGATATTCGTTTAGTAATGGTTGGCAGCGGTAGTCGGCTGGCCTGGCTGCAAGCGCAGAAGGCACTGCTGGAGCTGGATAATCTGGTGCTGGCTGGACGTTATCCACCGCAGGCTATGTTGCCGATATTCGAGCGTTCCGCTGCACTTCTGGTGTCGCTCAACGCAGAGACCATTTTTGCACAGACGGTTCCCAGCAAAATTCAGGCTTATTTAGCCGCAGGAAGACCTATTATTGCCTGTCTGAATGGTGAGGGAGCCCGTATTATCCAGGAAGCCGGTGCAGGTATTTCTACATCGGCGGAGCAGGTGCTACCGCTGGTCGCGGCAATCCGAGAGATGCGTAGCTGCAGTGTCGTCGAAAGAGAGGCAATGGGGATCTCCGGCCGAGCCTATTTTGATCGATACTTTGACATGGACGTGCAAGTCAAACGCTTGGCCGATCTGCTTCAGCGTTGAGCTGGAAGGATCGATATTTAACGGACTGATATTTCGATAAAAGATTATTTTGAAAAATTTATTTATTTTTCCCTCTGCATTCATGAGTAATACCTTTGCCATGATGCTGGTCATGATCGGTTTGAGCCTGCTTGGCAAACCCGAGTTGGCAGCGGATTTCGGTATTGTTCATGGTGCTACGGTAGCGTTATTCTATTCATTTTCAGGTAATGCGCGAAGCTTGATACTCAGCGGTAACCAGTTGGTGGGGATTGAGTACATTCTGCGTTTGCGCTGTTTTTTACTCGTTCCGCTATGCGCGATCGCTTTCATGCTCAGTATTGGCCTGGTGGAGTCAGGCTGGCTTCTGGTCACGTTATTGGTCGCTCGCCGGGCGTGCGAGTGGTTGGCCGAAGTGTTTCTCTGTGAGCAGGAGCATGATAGTCAGTCGGCGCAAGCGTTGCGCTTCTTTATTATCCAAGGCGTTTTCAGTTTTTTGGTTCTGCTAGCGCTCTCTTCCAATAATGTCCTCGGTTATTGGTTGCTGGCGGCATGGGCGATTTCACCTCTTTGTTGGAGCATTCGGCTGCAAATGTTCACTGCGGCATTCAAGAAGAATGGCCGTAGGGGAAATGGACTAAAGCTGTTGTTACCTCATTTTGGTTCGACCGCTGTTATCGGCGTTTCGGTTTATGTTTTCAGACTGTTTATCATTCTATTAGCTGGGCGACCGGTGGCGGGTGATCTTTTTTCAGCCTTCGCCGTGGGTGGGATACTGGGAACGGTGTTTACCCAGGCGTTGGGGCCGACATTGATACGCCATGAGGGAAGCTCTTCGCGTTCGACGCCTATGATGCGGCTGATCAACCTGTTTGTCGTGGGCTCATTCGGTATGGGGTTGTTGATTGTGGGGGCCGCATGGTTCTCGCCCGAGTCGTTGCTATGGACGGGTAAAGCAAGCCTGTTTTGGCTGGCCGTCGGTTGCTCCCTGATAGGTGGGGCCATTATGGTCAGGGCCCAACGGGTGCGTTTGCGGCTTTTACAAAATAACCAGGGTCAGGATGCTTTTGGTTCTGACATGCTGGCCAATATATTGCTTGTCGGTAGTATTCCGTTTCTATACTACGGCTTGGGAGTCACCTATTTAGCCGCCCTTTATCTGATAAGCGGTTTTTTATCTCTGGTGTTTTATGCAAGTGAACGTGATGGTATGTTGAGTGTTGGTCGGTTCGTTGTTGCGGAGTGTAAACTGCTAAAGGGTGTCGCGTTCGCATTGTTTTTCCCCTTGTTTTTTCAGCTGGCCAAGGGCGTTTATCAAGGGCGCTTAAGTGATTTGGCAAGTTTAGGGCAGCTTGAGTTTGTGCCTATTCCTGTCTCGGTATTGGCTTGTTATATGGGCATCGTTATTTTTGGGCAGTACTCGAAAATACGCTTGTCATTAATGGTCTTGTTTTTTCTGTTTATAGCGATGTTGTTGACTACCTTGGTGTCGGCAACCGATTATGGTGTTCAGGAGCAGGCGAAGCTGATTCTGCTTGTTCAATATATGCTCCCCATGTTTGCCTTGGTCCTTGGACAACAGTACGGAATGAGAGTCGGTGCCATTTTCGAAATGGCCAAGTCCTTGCTTTTCATGCTGTTGGTGATCGTTCCTCTGCAGCTCTTCGTGACGATTTTTCAGGGGCTTGACCAGCTTTCTCCGGCGCTTTATCTGTTCGGTATCTATCAACACTTTCAGTATGTTCCGGTGATGTTCGTGGGTGGCTTTCTGATTGCGTTGTTCGCGTTATGGCATCTGCCAGCTTACCGCGTGCGCCTCATGTTTTTGTCAGTACTGATGGGGGGCTATGTCTCTTTTTCACCTTCTTTGTCTACTGTCGTTCTGATAGCGTTTGGCGGGATTGGCTTTTTTGTCCGCGAGATATTGAGGCCCTCGGTAACCCCCAGGGCGTTCTGTGCCGCCCTCATGGTGTGTGCGTGTGTTGCACTGGGACTGGTTTTTCGAGGGTGGGATGAATTGGTAGGAGGGGTGCTGGGTGTAGGACACCCAGATGCCAAGTTGTCAAGTTATACAGCCTCGCTGGAGTTGCACTCGGTCAGCTTCGATGAGCGAGCGGTTTATTGGAAATTTTACTTGTTGGGGATAACCCAGGACGTGAGTACGTTTGTCTTGGGGCACGTGAGCGTGCTGGATAGAAGTCAGTTTCCCAGTGCCCATAATTACTACCTTGATTTTATCTATCATTTCGGATTTCTCGCCATTCTGCCTCTTCTGGGTCTGATAGTGTTCACGGTCTATTCCATCGTCGGTCAGGCGTCCAGAGTCTGGTTGAATCCGGGGCTGCTGGGCGCGTCGGGTGTGCTTTTGTTTCTCTTGTTTGTAGACAACATGCTGAAGGTGGGTATGCGCCAGCCTTATTCGGGCATCATCACGTTTTTTTTGTGGGGGGTCGTTATTTCAGCCTGTATAAAACTGAGGAATGAACAAAACGGTCACGGCCAGGTCGAAGGTTGAGGCCTCTGTTCTGTGTCGGTTCAAAGGCTGTTTTGGGAGGCATAACGATGCCTGGTTATGTTGATTTTAGATAATCTGAGAGAGCGAGTTTGATGCAGTGGCTTGATCTATCAAAAAAGCATCGAATCTTGATTTTTTGTGTTGTTTTTTTATTGTTTTTCATCGCGCTTGTAAAGTATCCGGGGCATGCGATTTATTATGTTTTGTTTAGTGTTGTTGCCAATGCAATGCTTTATTTTTGCTTTCGACGGCAGGCCATTTTTTTTGACACATTTATCGGGTTGCTCTTCTGGCTGGGTTTTTGGCTGAAACTGACCTATCGAATAGTATTCATGGGGGGTAATTTTGTTTTGGCTGGCCACTTTGACGGCTCTCCCGAGGCGTTTGATCGCGCGGTTCTGGTGTCGACGTGTGGTTTGTCTGGCCTGCTGTTGGCAAGTTACGTGCGGGGGCGGTTTCTGTTCAATTACCCGCCGGTAGCGGCGGTAGACTCTCAACCTGGACTGTTTGGATTCTATGTCGATTATCGGAAATATGTGCTGGGTGGCTTTTTGCTGTTTCTGGTGAGCGTGGGTTATCTTAATGTCCATCTGGGGATCTACCAGCGCGGTGAGATTACCAAAACCATTCTTCCTTTTGGTCTGAATGGGTTGTTTACGTGGTTGCTGCTTTTTGGAATGGCTTCTTTTGTCACGATTATTTTGAATTTTGAATTGAGGGTCAATAAAAGTGATTATTGGAGGGTGGTTGTTTGCTCTTTTCTGGAGGGGGTGGTTTCGAATGCGTCGCTGTTAAGTCGGGGTATGTTGATTAGCACGGGATCGTTGCTGTATGGGGTGTTCTATAATTTCAGGATCAACGCTTTTAAAGTCAGAGTCCGATTTTTTGTTGCCGTCCTGTTGGCGTTTATTGTGTTGTTCGGCAGCTCTGCGATTCTGGTGACTTATATTCGCTCGATCTCTTATATTCATGCGTTTGAGGTGCCCGCCGCTCAACAATCAGCTCATGCTGTTAAAGTACTACCTTCGGCGGCTGTCGAGGCGACTGTCAGCATGGCCGCTGAATTGCTGGTAGATCGTTGGGTTGGCATGGAGGGGGTGATGGCCGTCTCCAGTTATCCACAGTTGGGCTGGAGTGTTTGGAAGCAAGCATGGCGGGAAGTGTATAATGAAAAAGCGTTGAGCTTTTATGATAGAAATCTAATTGACTCATCCTATAAAGACACCGACACTTCAAAGTTTCACTTTGTGTCCCTGTCTGGCATCATTGCGTTCTTCTTTTATCCGGGCTCTTATCTATTTTTGTTTGTTGCGATGGCTCTGCTAGGAATGGGGGCTGCTCTGCTTGAGATGTTCGTTTATAAAGTGGGTGGGCAGAATGTGATTTTGTGCTCTTTGTTGGCGCAAGTAGTCGCTTATCGATTCATGAGTTTTGGGTATGTGCCTGCGCAGAGTTACCTGCTTCTGGGGACGATCATTTTCAATGTCCTTCTGATTTACTTTGCTGATAAAATGCTTGGCTACTGGCGGTCTCGATTCGCTTCCTGAGTCGATGTATATTTGTTTGGCTGTGTAAAAAATATTCTGAGAGTCAGTATGAAAATTTTGGTACTTGGCGTCACCGGCATGCTGGGCAGTGCGGTCTTCAAGGCATTCAGCTCGGATCCGGCGCATGAGGTCTGGGGCACTCTGCGTGGTTCAGCGGGTTTGAGATATTTTCCCGAAGCAGATCGTGAGCGCTTGCTCTCTGGTGTGGATGTGCTGGATCAGGACACGCTTGTGACGGCGTTCGCCCAGGTGCGTCCGGATGTGGCCATCAACTGCGTTGGGCTGATCAAGCAACTGGCGGATGCCAAGGACCCGCTAACGGCGCTGCCGATCAACGCCATGTTGCCGCATCGGCTGGCACGGCTCTGTGCCCTGAGCGGTACGCGGCTGATTCATGTCAGTACCGATTGCGTCTTCTCGGGACGTAAAGGGGGTTACCTGGAAAATGATCGTTCGGATGCCGAAGATTTGTACGGCAAATCCAAGTACATCGGCGAACTGCACGATCTGTCCAACGCGATCACCCTGCGCACCTCGATCATCGGACATGAGTTGAACTCCAATCACTCCCTGGTGGATTGGTTTTTGGCGCAGCAAGGCAGTGTGCGGGGTTTTTCCCGGGCTATCTTCTCTGGTCTGCCCACGGCCGAGCTGGCTCGGGTCATGAAAGACTTCGTCCTGCCGCACCCGGAGCTCAATGGCCTGTATCATATCGCCGCAGAGCCGATTGCCAAGCTGGACCTGTTGACCTTGATCGCCGGCCAATATGGCAAGACCATCGAGATCCGCCCAGACTCAGCATTGGTGATCGATCGCTCGCTCAACAGCGAACGCTTCACTCAGGCTACTGGATATAAAGCCCCAACCTGGCCCCGGCTCATCGAGCTGATGCACGCCACTCGCTAACGAATTCGGAAGGTTTACATGTTCGACGACAAGGTATTGATGATCACCGGTGGTACCGGTTCTTTCGGCCATACGGTCCTCAAGCGTTTTCTCAATACCGCTGTGCGCGAGATTCGCATCTTCAGTCGCGATGAGAAGAAGCAGGAAGACATGCGTATTGCCTTGGCCAATGACAAGGTCAAGTTCTACATCGGCGACGTTCGCGATTACGACAGCTTGTCCCAGGCGATGGTCGGGGTGGATTACATCTTCCACGCAGCGGCACTGAAGCAGGTGCCGTCCTGCGAGTTCTATCCGATGGAAGCTGTGCGCACCAACGTGCTGGGTACCGAGAACGTACTGAATGCCGCGATTGCCAGCGGTGTGCAGCGGGTTGTGGTGTTGAGCACCGACAAAGCGGTCTATCCGATCAACGCCATGGGTATCTCCAAGGCCATGGCGGAAAAACTGATGGTGGCCAAGTCGCGGATGATCCCGGCCAAGGGCCCGGTTATTTGCGCTACCCGTTATGGCAATGTCATGGCCTCGCGTGGTTCGGTGATTCCATTGTTCGTCGATCAATTGCGCTCAGGTGAAGTGCTGACGGTGACTGACCCGCAAATGACCCGCTTCCTCATGTCGCTTGAAGATTCAGTCGACTTGGTTTTGCACGCTTTCGAGCACGGCCAGCAGGGTGATTTGTTCGTCCAGAAAGCCCCGGCCTCTACTGTCGGTGACTTGGCCGAAGCGCTCAAGCAACTGTTCGGCAAGAGCAACGAGGTCAAGGTTATCGGTACTCGCCATGGCGAAAAACTCTACGAGTCTCTGGTTTCCCGCGAGGAAATGGCCAAGGCCGAAGACATGGGGCGTTACTACCGGATTCCGGCGGACAACCGCGACCTGAACTACAAGAAGTACTTTGTCGAGGGTGAGCAGCGGATCTCCGAGCTGGACGATTACACCTCCCACAATACAACGCGCCTGGATGTACCAGGGATCAAGGCGCTGCTGCTCAAGCTCGACTACATCAAGGAGCAACTTGATGCTTAAGGTCATGACGCTGGTCGGCACACGCCCCGAGCTGATCAAGATGAGCCGTGTCATCGCCGAGCTGGATCGCCAGGTCAATCATGTGCTGGTGCATTCCGGGCAGAACTACGATTACGAGCTCAACCAGGTGTTCTTCGACGACCTGGAAATCCGCAAGCCGGATCATTTCCTCGGTGCGGCCGGCGATACGGCGGCCAAGACCATCGCCGAAGTCATTGCCAAGTCCGATGAAATCTTCGAACTGGAAAAGCCTGACGCCTTGCTGCTGTATGGCGACACCAATACCTGCCTGGCGGTGATCGCTGCCAAGCGTCGCAAGATCCCGGTGTTCCATATGGAAGCGGGCAACCGCTGCTTCGATCAGCGGGTACCTGAGGAGCTGAACCGCAAGGTGCTGGACCACCTCAGTGACATCAACATGGTGCTGACCGAGCATGCTCGCCGTTATCTGATCGCCGAGGGTATTCGCCCTGAAACGATCATCAAGACCGGCTCGCACATGCAGGAGGTCCTCGACTACTACATGCCCAAGATCGAGCAGTCCGATGTGCTGGAACGCAGTGGCCTGGAGCAGGACAAGTTCTTTATCGTCAGCGCCCACCGTGAGGAGAACGTCGATACGCCGGATAACCTGCGTGATTTGCTGGATACCCTGCGAGCCCTGGCCGATCACTATGGTTTCCCCTTGATCGTTTCGACGCATCCGCGTACGCGCAAACGCCTGGAAGCCCTGGGTGAATCACTCGATCACCCGTTGATCCGCTTCGTCAAACCTTTCGGTCTGCTGGACTACATCAAGCTGCAGATGTCGGCGTTCTGTGTGCTGTCCGACAGCGGTACCATCACCGAAGAAGCGTCGCTGCTGAACCTGCCTGCCGTTACCCTGCGCAACGCCCACGAGCGTCCAGAGGGGATGGATGAAGGCACGCTGATCATGAGCGGCTTGAAGCGTGGTTCGGTGATGGATGCGGTACGAGTGGTCACCAGCCAGCATTCTCGCTATGAGCGCAAGGTACCACTGGTGCCGGATTATCAAGGTGGGCCGGTTTCGTTGCAGGTGGTTCGTGTGGTGCTGAGTTACACCGACTACATCAATCGTACTGTCTGGAACAAAGCCTGAGCCCGCTATGACGCGAATCCTTTTGACGGGCGCCAGTGGTTTTATTGGCGCTGCGGTCCAGGCTAGCTTGCTGAACGACAGGCGCTTCACATTGCGTGCGGTCTACCGGCAGTTGCCGACGCAGTCGGTACCTGGCTTGCAGGTGTGTCAGATATCCGATTTGACCCGGGATACCGATTGGCAAACCGCCTTGGGCAACATCGAGGTGGTCATCCACTGCGCGGCCCGAGTGCATGTCATGAAGGAGCATGAGGCGGACTCCTTGGCCGCTTTTCGTCGGGTGAATGTGCAGGGTACGTTGTGCTTGGCGGAGCAGGCGGCCCAAGCAGGGATCAGGCGATTTGTTTACCTGAGCTCGATCAAGGTCAACGGTGAAGGTACGTCGGCGGAGCGTCCTTACACGGCAGACGACCAACCCGATCCGCAGGATCCCTACGGTGTTTCCAAGTGGGAGGCCGAGCAGGGCTTGCAAGCGCTGGCGGCGCGAACTGGAATGGAGGTCGTGATCATTCGACCGGTGCTGGTCTATGGGCCTGGGGTGAAGGCCAACTTCCGCAATATGATGAGTTGGTTGAACAGGGGGATCCCCCTGCCGCTGGGAGCCATTGCCAACAAGCGCAGCTTGGTTGCAATGGACAATCTGGTCGACCTGATCGTGAGATGCATCCATCATCCGGCTGCTGCCCAGCAGGTTTTTCTGGTGAGTGATGATGAGGATCTGTCCACCAGCCAATTGCTGCGGCGGATGGCGCGGGCGCTGGGCCGCCCGGCTTATCTCTTGCCCGTGCCGATGAGGCTGCTGAGCAGCGTTGCGCAACTCCTGGGGAAAAAGGCCCTGTCCCAGCGTCTTTGCGGGTCATTGGCGGTCGATATCGAAAAGACCAAAACATTGCTCGAGTGGTCACCTCCACTTGGTGTAGATGACGCGTTGGCAAAGACGGCGAAGCACTTCCTGGCGCATCGAAAGTGATGCCTGTGGATAAGTTTGCCGCCATTTGATCAAGTCTGTGTGTCCCCACGCTATTGCTGGGGACACACCCGCGATCAGTGCAACTTCAACCGCGGATCCGTCCCCCGTCCAATCCGGCTCCCCAGCATCAGCATCAGGGTGCGGAAGGTGCCATACAGCGCCATCTGGTGCATCCGGTACAGCGATACATAGAACATCCGCGCCAGCCAGCCTTCCAGCATCACGCTACCGGTCAGGTTACCCATCAGGTTGCCGACGGCGGAAAAACGCGACAACGAAATCAGCGAGCCGTAATCGGTGTAGCGATACTCGGGCAAGGTCTTGCCTTCGATACGCAGTTTCAGCGACTTGGCCAGCAATGACGCCTGCTGATGGGCCGCCTGTGCCCGTGGCGGAACATTGCGGTCGGTCCCCGGCTGCGGACAGGCCGCGCAATCGCCGAAGGCAAAGATATTCTCGTCGCGAGTGGTCTGCAGCGTCGGCAATACCTGGAGCTGATTGATCCGGTTGGTTTCCAGGCCATCGATGTCCTTGAGAAAGCCCGGTGCGCGAATCCCTGCCGCCCAGACCTTGAGGCTCGCCGCAATCACCTGGCCGTCGGCGGTCACCAGGTTTTCCGCGGTTACTTCGCTGACCGCCGCATTGGTCATGACCCGCACCCCGAGTTTTTCCAGGGTCTTGTGCACCGGCCCGCCGATACGCTCCGGCAAGGCCGGCAACACCCGAGGACCGGCCTCGATCACCGTGATATGCATGTTTTCCGGCTTGATGCGGTCCAGGCCGTAGGCCGCCAGCTCGTGAGCGGCGTTATGCAGCTCGGCCGCCAGTTCCACGCCGGTGGCGCCGGCGCCGACAATGGCCACGCTGATCTGTTCCACCGCATCGGTTTGCCCGGCATGGGCGCGCAGGTAGTGGTTGAGCAATTGCTGGTGGAAGCGCTCGGCCTGTTTGCGGGTGTCGAGAAACAGGCAGTGCTGTGCCGCGCCCTGGGTGCCGAAATCGTTGGTGGTGCTGCCCACCGCGATCACCAGCGAGTCGTAGCCCAATTCCCGGGCAGGCAGCAGCTCTACGCCGTGTTCGTCGTAGGTGGCGGCCAGCTGGATCTTTTTCTGCTCGCGGTCGAGCCCGCTCATGCGCCCCAGTTGGAACTCGAAGTGGTTCCATTTTGCCTGGGCGACATAGTTGAGCTCGTCGGCCGAAGAGTTGAGGGAGCCGGCCGCCACTTCATGCAGCAGGGGTTTCCAGATATGGGTCAGGTTCGCGTCAACCAGCATGACGCTGGCGATGCCGCGTTTACCCAGGGTCTTACCCAGGCGGGTCGCTAGTTCCAGGCCGCCGGCGCCGCCGCCGACGATCACGATACGATGGTTCATGGGGATATCTCGCAAGGCTAAAGGAAATCTGTGCCTGCGTTATCCGGGCGAGCGCGAGGCAGCTCATAGCACCAGGTAACTCAGGAAGCGGCTCAACAGGCCCAGGCCGATGACCACGGCGAGCACCACCGCCAGGAGCATCCACGGCCGAAAGGGCCGGCGCTCGACTTGGTGTTGGGGGAGCTGCAGATACTGATCGACATGCTGCTGGTCGTCGGGGTTCAGGCGGCTGGTCATGGGAGCCTCGTCAGGTAGACGTTACTAAGGTGCTTTGTATCACTGGTGCAGTGATTACGCCATGGGCTTACAAGCTGATACCAACGTCGAAAAGAATACTGCGCCCCAGATTGCCCCGCAGGAAGTCCGGGGCATCGGGGTGGGCGAACAGCACCCGGGCGAACGTCGGCCCCACCAGCGACAGCGAGCGCCAGCCCTGGCGCAGGTATTCGGTTGGCGGCGGGAAGTGGCTGTTGAGGTCCAGCACTTCGCGCTTGAGGCTGGCGAAGGCGATGATGTCCAGCTCGCCCAGGTCCAGACCGCGCTCCTGGTAGTTGTGGGCTTTCTTGCGCAGGGTCGGGGCCAGCCGCTGGAGCAGCTCGGTGGCGGGAATGCGCCTGGGCTTGGCTTCGCGGCGTACCAGCTGGCTCAGGGAAAAGGCGCTGCGTCGGCGCTGCAACTCTTCGCGCCACTCATCGTTAAGCCGCCGGCCTTCGTCGAGGACGAAAAACACCTCGAAGCAGGCGTCGCGAAACAGCACGTCCGGCGGCTCCTGGGCGGGGTGGAAATCTTCGGCGCGGTAGCTAATGTTCAGCCCTTGCAGCAGGCGCTGGCAGACCCAACGCTCACGCTCCCATTTGCGGGCATTGGAAAGAAACGTGTTGGCTTGCTCCGCCTGGATGGTCAGCAAGCGTAAAAAATCCGAGTCGTCCATGGCCCAAGCTTAGCGTCGAAACTGCAAGGGCTGGAAGTCCGGAGCAATTTTTGTCGATACGGTGCGTCATAACGGGCGGTGTAAACTTCAGGAGCAAGTGTTATCGAGACCACGGAGGGGGATGTTTTTATGATCGGCGCGCAACTGCTGTCGCCCGCCAGCCTGGTCATCGGTTGGCTGATCTATCTGCCGGTGGTGGTCTGGGCGATCTGGCGTTCGCCCTGGGTCGAGCTGTTCACCGACAGTCGCCGCCAGCACCTGCTGTTCGGCACGGTCTTCGCCCTGTTCCTGCTCTGGCTGGTGCGACGTGACTTCGATACGGGGGTGTCCTATCACTTTATCGGCCTGACGGCGGTGACCCTGCTGCTGGACTGGCCGCTGGCGATTGTCGGCGGGCTGGTGGCGCAGCTCGGTCTGGTGTTGTTGGGACGCCAGGACCTGGCCGCGCTCGGCGTCAATGGCAGCTTGTTGATCCTGCTGCCGGTGCTGGTGACGGAGATCTGCGCGATCCTGGTGGAGCGTGCACAGCCGCGTAATCCCTTTGTGTATATCTTCTGCTCGGGCTTTTTCGCCGCCGCCCTGGCGGCTTTGCTCTGCCTGCTGTCGACCCTTGGATTGCTCTGGTTCGACGGGCGTTTCGCCCTGCCGGAGTGGCTGGAGGACTTTATCGGTTACCTCTGGCTGATTATTTTTCCCGAGGCCTTTATCAACGGCATGGTGGTCAGTGCGCTGGTGGTGTTCTGTCCGGAGTGGCTGGAAACCTTCAACCGCACCCGCTACCTGTCGGCGCCCTGGAAGGACAATGAGCCCCGTTGACCTGGGTCAAGCCCGCAGGTTCGCCCCGCGACCATGCTGCGGAAAAAACCGGGAGCAAGGTCATGAGTGTGTACGAATGGGCGCGTCAGGAAGTGCAGGCCAGCCTGGAGGCAGCGCAAGCGGAAGGGTTCGAGCCGGGGCTGGGCTTGCGCGCCTTGCTCAGCGCGGTGGTGCAGCAGAGCAAGGCGGTGCGCAGTGCGGAGGATCTGGCGGACGAACTGCAATTTCTCGCCGAGAACCTCGATGACGGGCAGGACTACGGTTTTATGCGGCCCTGATCCCCAGGTGATCAGTGGGCGCGGGGCGGCAGATCGTCGGAGAACAGATCGTCCTCGGCATCGGGGCTGACGGGAATCTTGTGTTCCTCCGAGGCCCAGGCGCCGAGGTCGATCAGTTTGCAGCGGTCGGAGCAGAACGGCCGTTGCAGATTGGCGGCGGTCCATTCCACGGGGGCGCCGCAGGTCGGGCATTCAACGGTCAAGGGTTGGCTCATGAGTGGCCTCCACGCAAAGTCAGATAAAAGTGATGCAGGCGCTCGACCTCGCTGTGCAGCCAGGTCAGGTCGCGGTCGTTGACCAGCACATCGTCGGCATGGCGCAGGCGTTCTTCGCGGCTGGCCTGGACCTTGAGGATGGCCTGCACCTGTTGCTCGCTGGTCTGGTCGCGCTGCTGGGTGCGCTGGATCTGCAACGCCTGGGGGGCGTCGATCACCAGCACGCGCTGGGTGTTCTTGTATTGTCCTGATTCGATCAGCAGCGGCGAGACTAGGATCGCATAGGGCGATTGTGCCCGAGCCAGGTGACTGGCGATCTCTTCGCCGATCAGCGGATGCAGCAGGGCTTCGAGCCAGCGGCGTTGTTCCGGCGCTTCGAAGATCAGCGTGCGCAGGGCGGCGCGGTCCAGTTGGCCGTCGGCTTGCAGCACACCGGGGCCGAAGTGTTCGGCGATCTTTTCCAGCGCTGGACGACCGGGTTCCACCACCCAACGGGCGGCGTGATCGGCGTCCACGGTGTGGATGCCGAGGTCGATAAAGTGTTGGGCCGCTGCGCTCTTGCCACTACCGATGCCGCCGGTAAGGCCGAGAATCCAGGGGGTTGAAACGGCTGTGGTCATTTGAAACCGGCAAACTGCAGATAGGAAGTGGTTATTTGACCACCCCAGAGCAAGGCAATCCAGCCGGCAATCGCCAGATAGGGACCGAAGGGGATCGGTGTCGAGGTCTGGGCGTTGCGCAGGCGCAACAGAATCAGGCCCAGCACGGCGCCAACCAGGGACGACAGCAGGATGGTCAACGGCAGTATCTGCCAGCCGCCCCAGGCGCCGAGCATCGCCAGCAGCTTGAAGTCGCCATGGCCCATGCCTTCCTTGCCAGTGAGTAGTTTGAACAGCCAGTAGACCGACCAGAGGCTCAGGTAGCCGGCCACGGCGCCCCACAGGGCGTTGTCCAGGTCGGTGAAGACGCCGAAGTGGTTGGCGATCAGGCCGAGCCAGAGCAGTGGCAGGACCAGGGCGTCAGGCAGGAGCTGGTGATCGGCGTCGATCAGGCTCATGGCCAGCAGGCCCCAGGTCAGCACCAGCATCAGGGCGGCGGGCCAGCCGAAACCGAAATGCCAGGCGACAAAGGCCGAGAGCAGACCGCAGGCCAGTTCGGTCAGCGGGTAGCGTTTACTGATGGGGGCCTTGCAGCTGGAGCATTTGCCACGCAACAGGGTGTAGCTGATCAGAGGGAGGTTTTCCCAGGCTCGGAGTTGGTGATTGCAGTGCGGGCAATGGGAGTGGGGCAGTAGCAGGTTGTAGGCTGGGCCTGGCGCGGGTTGGGGCAGGCCGAGGACCTCGTGGGCTTGGGTGCGCCAGTCGCGTTGGAGCATTTTCGGCAGGCGCCAGACCACGACGTTGAGGAAGCTGCCGACGATCAGGCCGAGGACAAGTGCGGATAAAACAAAGGCCAGCGGGTGGCTGGCCAGGAAGTCGGATAGGGGCATCGGTTAAACCACTTGGCCAAGCTTGAAAATGGGTAGGTACATGGCGATCACCAGGCCGCCGACGAGTACGCCAAGTACGGACATGATGATAGGTTCCATCAGGCTGGTGAGGCCGTCGACCATATTATCGACTTCACCTTCATAGTAGGTCGCAACTTTGTCGAGCATATCGTCCAGGGCACCGGACTCCTCGCCGATGGCAGTCATCTGGATGGCCATGGTTGGGAATACACCGGTAGCGCGCATGGAGAAGTTGAGCTGCATACCGGTGGAGACGTCTTGCTTGATGCGGTTGACGGCATTTTTGAAGACGATATTGCCGGTGGCACCAGCTACGGAGTCGAGGGCTTCGACCAGTGGCACGCCAGCCGCGAAGGTTGTGGAAAGGGTACGGGCGTAGCGGGCGACGGCGGATTTGTAGAGAAGAGAGCCGATAATAGGGAGCTTCAAGAAGACGCGATCAAGCCAGTTACGGAAACGTTCGGAGTTTTTATAGGCGCGCTTGAAGCCAAAAATGGCTGCGATCAATGCCCCTAAAAAGATCAGCCACCATTCCTGCAGTATTTTTGAAATGCCGATCACCATCAGTGTGAAGGCAGGCAGCTCGGCACCGAAATTCGCGAAAACGCTCTGGAACTGAGGGACAACCTTGATCAACAGAATCCCGGAAACAATGATCGCTACCACGACTACAGCAATGGGGTAGTTCATGGCTTTTTTGATCTTGGCTTTCAGTGCTTCTGTTTTTTCTTTGTAGGTGGCTACACGCTCTAACAGACTTTCTAGGGCACCCGCCTGTTCACCTGCATCCACAAGGTTGCAATAGAGCTCGTCGAAATATTCAGGTTTTTTGCGCAATGAAGTGGCGAAGCTATTGCCGGCGGCGACCTCCTGCTTGATGTCATCCACCAGCTTGCGCATGTTCGGGTTATCGAAACCTTCGGCGATGATGTCGAAGGACTGCAGCAGCGGTACACCGGCCTTCATCATGGTTGCCATCTGGCGGGTGAACAGGGCAATATCCAGCGGTTTGATGCGTTTGCCCCTGCTGAAAATCGAGGTAGTCTTTCTACGCACCCTGCCGGGGTTGATGCCTTGTTTACGTAGCTGTGCCTTGATCAGGGCGGGGTTGTGACCGCTCAGTTCACCGGTCATCTTGGCACCTCTTTTGTCGGTGCCCTCCCAAGAGTAAACGCTGACCTTGACTGCTGTTTTGGTTGCCATTGTTTAATCCTTGGTGACTCGGTTGACTTCTTCCAGGCTGGTTACACCTTGCATGGCCTTTTTCAGCCCTGAAGTACGCAGGTCATTGAAGCCGTCTTTACGCATTTGCGCGGCGATTTCCAATGAGTTGCCCTCGGCCATGATCAAGTGTTGCAGGGCCGGAGTGTTTTTCACCACCTCATAGATGCCGACACGACCTTTATAACCACCGTTGCACTGCTCGCAGCCGACCGGCTCATAAATTTTGAACGTGCCAATGAGCTCTGCTGGGAAACCTTCCTTGAGCAGGGCCTCTTCGGGGATGTCGATCTCTTTCTTGCAGCGGCTGCACAGCTTGCGGGCCAGGCGCTGGGCGATGATCAGGTTCACCGAGGTCGCGATGTTGAAACCAGCGATGCCCATGTTCTGTAGGCGGGTCAGGGTTTCGGCGGCGCTGTTGGTGTGCAGGGTAGAGAGCACCATATGACCGGTTTGGGCGGCCTTGATGGCGATCTCGGCGGTTTCCAGGTCGCGGATTTCACCGACCATGATCACGTCCGGGTCTTGCCGCAGGAAGGAGCGAAGAGCCTGGGCAAAGTCCAACCCTTGCTTGGGGTTGACGTTGACCTGGTTGATGCCTTCCATATTGATTTCCACCGGGTCTTCAGCGGTGGAAATATTGATGTCCACGGTATTGAGGATATTCAGGCCGGTGTAGAGCGAAACGGTTTTACCCGAGCCGGTCGGGCCAGTGACCAGGATCATCCCCTGCGGCTGCTTCAGCGCCGCCATATAGAGGTCTTTCTGATCTGGTTCGTAGCCTAGTGCATCGATGCCCATTTGTGCGCTGGAGGGGTCGAGAATCCGCATTACGATTTTCTCACCCCATAACGTTGGCAGGGTGTTGACCCGGAAATCGATGGCCTTGGTCTTCGAGATGCGCATTTTGATGCGCCCGTCCTGAGGTTTGCGCCGCTCGGAAATATCTAGGTTGGCCATGACCTTCAGTCGAGCAGAAATCCGGGTTGCCAGATGGATCGGTGGTCGGGCCACTTCTTTTAATATGCCATCGGTACGCAACCGAACGCGGTAAATCTTTTCGTAGGGTTCAAAGTGCAGGTCTGACGATCCTCCTTTGATGGCGTCCAACAGCATTTTGTTAACGAAGCGCACCACGGGAGCATCGTCGGCGTCCTGGCCGGCAATCTGTTCCTGCTTCTTGTCGTCGACCGATTCGATATCCAACCCTTCGAGGTCGACGTCTCCCATCTCCTCGAAGCCGCTGGAGTTACTGTCGAAAAACTTGTCGATAGCGTCGCCGAGCTTATCGTCCTCAACCAGAATGGCCTCAGTGGTGAGGCCAGTGCTGAACTGAATATCGGTAATAGCTTGGTGATTGCTTGGGTCGGAGATACCGACAAACAGTTTGTTACCTCGTCTCCATAGCGGCAGAACGTGGTGCTGGCGGATCAGCTTTTCACTGACGAGGCCTTTGGGCTGGCTTTCTTTGTCGAGACAGGTCAGGTCGAGCAGGGCGACGCCAAAGTGCTCGGAGGCGATTTCCGCCACTTGCCGACTTTTGACCAGTTTGTTCTGGACCAGATAGCTGACCAGGGAGATTCGGTTGCGTTGGGCTTGCAGATACGCCTGCTGAGCGTTTTTGTCAGTAATCAGCTCGGCCGCAACCAGTTGCTTAGCCAGGCCGGAGAGGGCGATATCGTTCATTTGAGCACCAAACACAAACAGTGGGTGTCTTATAGCGTAGTCGGGCGGTGCTGCCAAATGTGGAGTGGGGTGGTGACAAAAAATGTCAGATTTTGCTGTTCTGGAGTTGAAGGCATGATGTTTTTCACACATGCATCTAGCGGTGAATGCTAGATCATAAGTTGGCGCGGTTTGTGCTTGTGCGTTTGGAGAGCAATTTTATCCCTGCGTTTGGAGACGTTTCATGAAAGCTCAAAAAGGCTTTACATTGATTGAACTGATGATCGTTGTTGCGATTATCGGTATTTTGGCAGCGGTTGCATTGCCGGCGTATCAGAACTACATTAAAAAAGCTGCTTATTCTGAAGTTATTGCGGCGATGGATCCGATAAAAACTGCTATTGGGGTTTGTTATGCGACAACCTCGGCTATAGCTAGTTGTGATGCAGACGTTAAGGTTGGGGTGGTTCTTCCTACAGCTGGCACGAATGCTTTGCATACCATTACAATTACCGCGACAACAGCAGCTATTGTTGCTACGCCAAATGCGTACAAAGGGATTGTTACAGGTGATACTTGCACTCTTACTCCAACTGCGCCAGGTGCTGGTGCTGCAAGTCTTACTTGGACGTATAGCGGCGCTTGTGTAACCAGTGGTTATGTTCAGGCTAACTGATCTTTGCGTGTGTTAGAGTATTTTTTAAGTATATAGTGGCCGCCACAATTTCTAATTGTGGCGGTTTTTTTGGTTGGCTGATTCGTTTTGGTTTTCATGTGAGGTTTTTTTGAGGATAGCGGGTTGTTCGGTTTTTATTCTGATGACTGTTTCAATTCTTGCCATATTCAGTGGGCATGATTTTCAACGGTTCTCCCAGGTGATAATCATTCTGCTTGCTTGGCTTTTTTATTCTTTGTTTTTTATTTTTCAGTTGCCTAAGGTGTTTGGTGGTGACGTTCAGTTAAGGGTTTTATTTTTTTTGTTTTTGTTTTTGTTGTTGGGTTTTTGGTCTTCGTTGTGTTCTCATCAAGTGGTATGGAGTTTTGTCGAGTTCTCGTTGCTTGTTGCGCTCTGTGTCGTTGCATGTTTTTTTTGCATGGTGCGTAAAATTGAAGGTAAATATGCTGATAAATGGCTTTGTTTGTTTGTTGTGCTGCTTTGTGGTCTAAAAATTTTGCAATTCTCCGTTTTGGTGGGAAGTGCAATTATTATTGATGCGACGGTGTTAAATACAGATCAATTTATTTCAGGCTTTTCTAACAAGCGCTTCTACGGCCAATTTCAGACCTTCACCCTGCCACTTTTAGCCCTCCCGCTCTTGTTCTCCAACACCAACCGCCCCACTGCAGTCTGTGTATTCTCGCTCCTGAGTTTCTGGTGGCTGATCGCTGTGACTGGTGGCACTCGCGGTACTTGGCTTGGTATGAGCGTGGCTGCCTGTGTGCTGTTCATTTGCGGTCACTCTGGTAGACGATGGATTTCCTGGCAACTGTCCGCTGTTGTAGTTGGAGTGACACTTTACTGGCTGTTGTTCAGCGTTCTCACCGGCTACCTCGGCATAGAAGTGAGCAACTTCGCCAGTGATCGCCTGACCACCTCTTTGTCAGGTCGAGGCCCTATCTGGCAACAAGCCTGGGACATGATCCGCGAACGCCCCTGGCTCGGCTTCGGTCCCATGCATTTCGCCGATATCCACAACCCCATCGCCGCCCATCCGCATCAGGCCATCCTGCAATGGGCTAGCGAATGGGGCATACCCTCCACCTTGCTGGTCATGTGGCTAGTCGGGCGCGGCTTGTGGGCAACCTTCCGCCTGATCCGCGAGCGCTCAACTTCCGACGACCCGACCGATCTGCTTCGTCTCTGCCTGTTCGCCAGTCTAATAGGCGCCCTGACCCAATCCATGGTCGACGGTGTGATCGTGATGCCGTACTCCCAACTATGGCTATCGCTGGTGGTCGGCTGGCTGATGGCGCTGCATGTCTGGAAGGGCGAGCCGGCCAAGCCCAATGCCTTTATCCACTGGTCGTGGATGGGCATCAGTACTGCATCCGTGCTGTTCCTGGTCTATGTAGTGATCCGCGACGTTCCCCATCTGGACGAGCGCAACAAACTCTACCAGCAGCAATACGGCGGCCATTTCCAACCGCGCTTCTGGGTCCAGGGCGTGATTGCGATCAAGCCCGAGTAGCTTGCCCGCCGGGGCATCGGATGCTAGCTTTAGCGCCACGCCGGTGTAGCTCAGTCGGTAGAGCAGCGCACTCGTAACGCGAAGGTCGTAGGTTCGATTCCTATCTCCGGCACCACACCAAGATCAGTTTCGTTTCAACCCATCCGAAAAATCCCCGTAGGCCAAGACCTTGTGGGGATTTATCTACCTCAATCCATCCACACCTTTGCGCTTTTCCACGTGCGCTAATCAGTCGGGCTCGTGTTCCTCGAGGGCTTTGCCGCGTCGAACCTGCAACACCTTCGATAGGGTGTTGCGGACATGGTTGTCGACTGCGCCAAGCAGACGTTTTCCCGGCTCTTCAGGCCGGCCGCTGAATGAGGTCACATGAAAATAGTCGTTATTATCAGGCGAGGTCTTCGAGAAGTAGTAGTTGGACACGCAGCAGCGCGGGGTGTCGACGACGACCTTGCTGACGGAGTGCCATGAGTCACGGTTCGTCTCCATGACCACCAGCCGGTTGAACGCGGAAATGATGGTCTTTTGCTGCTTGACCTTCGTATCCCACAGCTCAAAGTTCCCACCATTCTCCAGAACCCAGTCGGGTGTCACGTAATAGAGGAGGTTCAGGCGCCGATAAAGGCCTCGACCGCCGTCGTGACTGTTATCGATGTGCGGGTTCAGAAAGTTGTCCTTGAACATCATCGACAAGCCGCCAGCGTATAGCGAGGGGTCGGGGATGATGCTCTCGACGCCAACCAGATCGGCCACCTTGCCCACCACCTCCTTACTCTGCATGGCGTAGGTGACATCGCGCAGAATCTGGGGGCGATCAGCCAGATTGGCCAGGGTTTTCTTTTTTTCGCGGAATGATTGCTGGTCAAGGAAACCGTCAGCGTTGCGCGGATAGGCAGCGTAAATATCGAGGGCTATTTCTTCTGGCAGAAGGCCATCAATCACGAAATGGCGCGTATGAGTGCCTTGCGGATTGTTCCACTGATCCTGGATATCTGCCCGGCAGCCCTCAAGGCGGTCGACGATGAGTGCAGCGATGTCTTTGACGTCCATTTCAATTCCTGAATGGCTTGATGGCTTGTTCATGGCCAGCATTTTCATGTCGGGACGCTGATTTATCAAACTATTTTGATTGCGCCACGGGCCGGCTTACTGGCGGTTTGGTCAGCGAGTCCTGTGTTGTCTGAGCCGACTCCATCGCCAGCAAGCCGGCTCCTACAGGGGGGCGGGTAATCCGAAAGATGCCGCCTTATTCATGTCCGAAAATGGCGAGAACAGCCCCATCACCGGTGCTAGTCTCTGCCCATGAACACGACTATTGCTTCCTCATTCCCCTCGGCCGATATCTGTGAAAAGGCCCACCTGAGCCGCGATGCGCGCTTCGACGGAGTCTTTTTTACCGCGGTCCTCAGCACCCGGATCTACTGCCGTCCCGTTTGCCCGGCGCGTCCGCCCAAGGTCGAGAATGTGCAGTACTACCCCAGTGCCGCCGCCGCCGAGGCCTTGGGTTTTCGGCCCTGCCTGCGTTGCCGCCCTGAACTCGCGCCAGGCAACACTATCTGGCTGCACGGCGAACATCTGGTCGGCCGTGGCCTGAAGCTGATCCACGAAGGCTTTCTCGCCGAACAGTCCCTCGACGACCTGGCTGCCCGACTCGATGTCGGCGCCCGGCAATTGCGTCGTCTGTTCGTCAAACACCTTGGCGCTCCACCTATCGCGGTCCATGCCACCCAGCGCCTGTTGTTCGCCAAGCAACTGCTGACCGAAACCGCGCTGCCGATCACCGAAGTGGCGCTGGCCTCGGGCTTCCAGAGTCTGCGTCGCTTCAACTCGGCCTTTGCCGAAGCCAACCATGCACCGCCCCGGGATTTTCGCCGCAAGCCGTTGGCCAATGCCAGCAACGCACTGGTCCTGCGTCTGGGCTATCGACCGCCCTACGATTTCAAGGCGGTGTTGGCGTTCCTCGCCAGCCGTGCCTTGCCGGGCATCGAAGTGGTCGACGAGCAAGGCTATCGGCGAGTCTTCGGCAATCGCGAATCGCCCAGTTGGCTGCAGATCAGCGCCTGGCCCGATGGCGGTTATGCCCTGAAGCTGGAGCTGTTCAATGTCCCGCCCGGCCAGATGCTGCCGGTGGTCACGCGGATTCGCCGGATGTTCGATCTGGACGCCGACCCCCAGGCCATTGCCGCCACCCTGGGCGCCAGTCCGGTGCTTGCGCCGCTGGTTGAGCGCTATCCTGGTCAGCGACTCCCGGGTGGCTGGGATGGTTTCGAGATTTCGGTGCGGGCAGTGTTGGGGCAGCAGGTCAGTGTGGCGGCGGCACGGACCCTGGCATCACGACTACTGACGCGCTTCGGCACTGTCCTTGAGGCACCGCCGTCACCGGGTCTGGATCGCTTGTTTCCGTCTCCAGAACAGATGGTCGATGCGGACCTGGGCTCAATCGGCGTGATCAGAACACGCACCGCCACCATTCAAGGCATCGCCCAGGCCTTGCTCGATGGACGGGTAAGCTTTCGCACAGAACAACGTCTCAATGATTTCGTCAAAAGCTGGGTCGCCTTACCGGGTATTGGCGAATGGACCGCGCACTACATCGCCATGCGCGCGCTCAATCATCCCGATGCCTTCCCGGCGGCGGACCTGATCCTGCGTCGCGAAGTGGTCAGGGATGTTCCGCCCTTGAGTACCAAGGCACTGGAACTGCTCGCCGAAGACTGGCGTCCGTGGCGCGCCTATACGGTGATGTACCTGTGGCGCGGGGCGAGTGAGGCAGAATCGATACGCAGGAGTCAAAAATGACAGCAGGCCAGATTTACTACGACATCATCCCTTCGCCCATCGGCCCCATGATGCTGGTGGCTGACGACGACGGGTTGCGCGAGCTGCGCTTCGAACTGGACTATCGGCCGCAGACGCCCTTGGACGGCTGGGTGCATGCGCCGGAGAAACTGGCGCAGGTGCGTATTCAGTTGGAGGAGTACTTTGCCGGTGAGCGCGTCGAGTTCGATCTGAAGCTCAATATGCAAGGGACGGATTTCCAGAAAGATGTCTGGCAAGCCCTGGTGACCATTCCCTACGGGGTGACCACCAGCTATGGTGAAATTTCCCAGCAGATCAATCGACCCAAGGCGTCACGGGCGGTCGGGGCGGCCAATGGCCGCAATCCGGTGCCGGTGATCGTGCCCTGTCATCGGGTGATCGGCAGCAACGGCAGCCTGACCGGGTTCGGTGGCGGGCTGGCGGCCAAGCAGTGGTTACTGGAGCTTGAGTCGCGGCGCTTTGCATTGCGTTGAGCCGAGATTGGCCCAGGCCGTCCGTGTGGGAGTCGGCTTGCCGGCGATGAGGTCAGTGAGCCTTGCATCGCTTGATCGGCCGCCATCGCCGGCAAGCCGGCTCCTACAGGGGGAGGGTGTCGCTTCCAAGCCAGCGTCAGAGACTCAAACGCATCGACAGATCCACCGCCTTCACATCCTTGGTCATGGCACCAATGGAGATATAGTCCACGCCCGTCTCGGCAATCGGTCGCAGGGTGCTCTCATTGATCCCGCCGCTGGCTTCCAGCTTCGCCTTGCCGGCATTCAGGCGCACCGCTTCGCGCATATCGTCCAGGCTCAACTCATCGAGCATGATGATGTCCGCCCCCGCCGCCAGTGCTTCCTTGAGCTCGGAAAGACTCTCCACCTCGATCTCCACCGGCTTGCCCGGGGCGATCTTGTGCGCGGCGTTGATCGCCTGGGCGATCCCACCGCAGGCGGCGATATGGTTTTCCTTGATCAGGAACGCGTCGTACAAGCCAATCCGATGGTTATGACAGCCACCGCAGGTCACCGCGTACTTCTGCGCCAGGCGCAAACCCGGCAAGGTCTTGCGGGTATCCAGCAGCTTGACCGCGGTATCGGCGACCTGGTCGGCGTAATAACGCGCATGGGTCGCGACCCCGGACAGCATCTGGAGGAAGTTCAGCGCGCAACGTTCGCCGCTGAGCAGCGAGCGCGCCGGGCCTTCCAGATGGAACAGCGGCTGGTTCGGCTGTACCCGGTCGCCGTCGCGCACCTGCCAATGCACGGCCACCCTCGGGTCGAGCTGGCGGAACACGGCATCGACCCAGGCCGTACCGGCGATGGTCGCCGCGTCGCGGGTAATGATGGTGGCCTTGGCCAGGCGCTCGGCGGGGATCAGCTGGGCGGTGATGTCGCCACTGCCGATGTCTTCGAGCAACGCACGGCGCACGTTGGCTTCGATTTCGGCGGTCAGGTCGGCAAGGCGTAGATTCGGCATAACGGACTCCACAAACAAAGTATCTTGATTATAGGGGCAGGGCGCCGCCCAACCCAAGGCGCACGGCCGAGACTGGCCGCCCGGACCTTGCCTTTGGTCGATTGCTGCGAGCGTTTTGCCCGTTCGAGGGTCTATTTTCATATCGACATGAAAAGGAATTGCCGAGGCACTAGTAAAAGTGACATCTTTTGCAAGATAATCTGCCTTGTAATTGACGTCATAGCTTTGACGTCTCTGTGATTCCCCGATTATCGATAAGCGACGAGCACCTGAGGTGTTCGCCGAGAAGCGGTCGTGAGCCTGTTGCCCACTCCCCGCATACACCGATCTTTCACCCGAACTGACAGAACCGCTGCGGCAGGAGGCTTTGATGCACATTGACGGGAAGGTCGTGCCTTTGCACAAGGCCGCCGATGATCAAGCGACGCCGTCGCCGCTTGCCCGTTTGCCCGTGGTTCTGGTCCAGGTCCGTGACAAGGCTGCCTTGCAGCTCAAGCAAGGCTTGCAGGTGCTGTTCGATAATGCCGACGACACCCTGTTCGAAATGGCCGACAAGGCCCAGAACAACGTCGACCAGAACACTTTTTTTGAAGCCATGCGCGACCTGCGCCTCAAGCGCAAGAGCATCGAGCGCGGTTTTCTCGAACGCTTTTTCGAGGCCTTTGACGGCCTTGGCCAGTACGACATCAGTGAGCCGACGCTGTCCTCGGCGGTGTCCTACGAAGCCCTGGCGCTGGTGCCCAATGATGAGCTCGAACGCACCGTAGCCCTCGATGCCATGGTCGCCAAGGTTCTCAGCCGCGACAGTTTTGCCCTGGGGCAACTCAGCACCCGCCTCAATGCCCTGATCACTCGGCGTGTCGACGATGCGAGCAATCCCATGGGCCCGGCGATGCTCTGTGAGTATTTCCTTGAGGCCGGGCGCAACCTCGGGGTGGAGATCAAGGTCAAGCTGATCATCCTCAAGCTGTTCGAGAAATATGTCCTCAGCGACGCCGACCAGTTGTATGCCGAAGCCAATCAATTGCTGATCGCCACCGGTGTGTTGCCGGAGCTCAAGGCCGCCCCGGCACGACGCGCCAGCGATCGTGCGGTTGCCAGCACCCGCGGCCATCAGGCGCCGACCGCCAGCGCCAAGCCTCTGGATGAAAGCGTGCAGGAGGTGTTCGCCGCCTTGCAGGAACTCCTGTTGCATGTGCGTGGCAGCGTGGCGCCCAAGCTTGAGGCCGGCTCCGAGGTCCAGCCGATTTCCACCAACGACCTGCTGCGCCTGCTCTCGCATCTGCAGCAATATGTGCCGGAGCCCAGCTCGGTGGAAGACTTCGACCTGCGCAATCAGCTGGAACAGCTGTTGACCCGGGTCAGCGTGAAAAGCGGCAAGTCCCGGGTGGTCGGGGGTATGGACGAGGACGTGATCAACCTGGTTGCCATGCTCTTCGAATTTATCCTTGATGACCGTGTCCTGCCGGATTCGCTGAAGGCACTGATCGGCCGCTTGCAGATCCCGATGTTGAAAGTGGCGGTGCTGGACAAGAGCTTCTTCAGTCGCGGCAGTCATCCGGCTCGCCGTCTGTTGAATGAAATCGCTTCCGCGGCCCTGGGCTGGGGTTCTCGTGACGACTATCAGCGCGATGCCCTGTATGTGCGCATCGAGCAGATCGTGCAGCGCCTGTTGAATGATTTCGTCGACGATCCAGCGATCTTTGCCGAGCTGCTGGTGGAGTTCCTCGCCTTTACCAGTGACGAGCGCCGCCGTAGTGAATTGCTCGAACAGCGTACCCGGGATGCCGAAGAAGGCCGGGCCAAGGCCGAACAGGCGCGCCAGCGGGTTCAGGAAGTCTTGAACGAGCGGCTGTTGGGCCGGACCCTGCCCGAGGTGGTGGTGCGTCTGCTCCAGGAGGCCTGGAGCAAGGTACTGTTGCTGACCTGGCTCAAGCAGGGCGAAGCGTCCGCCGAATGGCAGGCCGGCTTGCAGACCATGGACGATTTGATCTGGAGTGTCGAACCTCAGGACCCGGTTGATGCTCGGCTCAAATTGCTGGAGCTGGTCCCTGGGTTGCTCAAGTCCCTGCGCGATGGCTTGACCAGCGCTGCGTTCGATCCCTTCGCCACCAGCGAATTTTTCAGCCAGTTGGAAGGCCTGCATGTGCAGGTGCTCCAGCTGCTTGCCAGGAAGAATGCCGAGCCCGTGGTGAGCGCCCAGACACCGGCGATGGTCGAGGTGGTGGAAGAGATTGTCCTCAGTGCGCCCCACGAGCCCCTGGTCGAAGACGTGGCCTTCGAGCTGCCGGCCGATGACGCCGCGCTACTCTGGATCCGGCAATTGCGCATCGGTCAGTGGGTGGAAATCCGCGAGGACGAGGAGAACAGCCTGCGCTGCAAGCTGACGGCGATCATCGAGCCAGGCGGCAAGTACATCTTCGTCAATCGTACCGGCATGAAAGTGCTGGAACGAACCGCCCAGGCCCTGGCCGTGGAGTTCCGCCGTGGCGCGGTCCGCCTGCTCGACGACGCCTTGTTGTTCGACCGGGCGCTGGCGTCGGTCATCGGCAATCTGCGGCGGATGAAGAAGCGCTGAGTGCGCCTCGCTTGTCCCTGCGTCGGGCATTGCTTAAGAAAAATTCCTCGATAAGCGCGGATTGCTGACCCATCCGCGTGCCTATCGCGGCATACTGAGCCTGTCGTGTTTGTCTTCGAAGGAATCGGTATGCAGTTGGATCCCGCCAGCGGTTGGTGCCAGGACGTGCGTCACTGTCCTTCGCCCAACTTCAACCAGCGTCCAGCCGAAGAAATCTCCCTGCTGGTGATCCACAACATCAGCCTGCCACCGGGGCAGTTCGCCACGGGCAAGGTGCAGGAGTTCTTCCAGAATCGCCTGGATGTAACGGAACACTCCTACTTTGAAGGCATCGCTGACCTGCGCGTGTCTGCGCATTTTCTGATTGAGCGTGACGGTATCGTCACTCAGTTTGTCTCTTGTCTGGAACGGGCCTGGCATGCCGGCGTCTCGTCTTTCGAGGGGCGGGAAACCTGTAACGATTTTTCCCTGGGCATCGAATTGGAGGGCACGGATGAGCTGCCTTTCACCGAGGCGCAGTATACGGCGCTGATCGATTTGACCCTTCAGCTCCGGGCCGCTTACCCGGCCATTACCCCGCAACGGATTTGCGGCCATAGCGATATCGCCCCGGGCCGCAAGACCGATCCGGGACCGGCGTTCGACTGGGCGCGCTTTCGTGCCGCCGTGCTGGAAAAAGGAGAGTCACAATGAGTTTTCTGGTGTTGCTGCTGGCGGTCTGGGTCGAAAAGTTTTCGGCCTTGCGCCAACGGGTTCAACGTGACGGCGCCTGGCTGCGGGAGCTGGCCAGGCTGGAAGCCGCTCCGCGAACCGCCGGACACCCCTGGCTGGTGCTGATCCTGCTGGTGTTGTTGCCGGTGGTCGTGCTGGGTCTGCTGCTGATGGCGCTGCAACCGTTGGCCTATGGTTTGCTGGCCTTGCCGGTGCACTTGCTGGTGGTGATTTACAGCCTCGGCCGTGGGGATCTGCTGGCGGCCCTCGGACCGTTTCGCGATGCCTGGCGGCGTGGTGATGTGCAGGCGGCGGTGCACGTGGCCAAGCGTGACCTGGATGTTTGCGCCGATAGTGATGAGCAGTTGCTGGAGCAGGTCCAGGGCTATCTGTTGTGGCAGGCCTACCAGAGTTTCTTTGTGGTGATTTTCTGGTATTTCCTCCTGGGTCCGGTGGCGGCGCTGAGTTATCGGCTGCTGGCGCTGGCGGCGGAGCGTGGCCAGAACCCGGCGCTGGTGGAACGCGCGACGTTGCTGCGGCACGCCTTCGACTGGTTGCCGGTGCGCTTGCTGGCGGCCAGCTTGGCGTTGGTGGGCAACTTTGTCGGGGTCAGCCGGGTGATGCTGCATGAGTTGCTCAATTGGGATATCACGGCACGGCAACTGGTGGAGAAAGTCGGTCGTGTCGCGGGGGAAATCCCCGCACCTGTAGTCGGTGCTGATGGCGTCACCAGCCTGGACAGTTTGTGGGAGCTGCTGCTGCGGGCGGCGGTGCTCTGGTATGCCGGATTTGCCCTGTGGACCGTACTGATCTGATTCGAGCGGACACGATCTTCACAAACACCACAGACCTGTAGGAGCAGGGCTTGCCCGCGAAGGGGCCCTCAAGGTCGCCAAAAGCTTCGCTGGCGAGCCCTGCTTCGACAGAACTGTGGTGTTTTCAAAACTAATGCAGTCGTCAGTCCGTCAGGCAACCGCCATTAACCTTAAGTTACAAAACTCCCTTTCAAATTAAGTTATACAGGCAGTAGCTGCGGATACTGGCTTTGTGCCTTGCCGTGCCTGCCTCTATAAAAATAATACGAAAGGGAGCATTCCAGTGAAGCGCTTGCTATATCCCGCCGTCGCCCTGATGAACCGCTTGAGCTTCGGGATGAAGTTCAGTTTGATCAGTGTGCTGTTCTTCGTGCCGATGCTGGTGACCAACTTCTACCTGGTGCACGATTCCTATCGCGAATTCTCCGGTACCCAGATCGAGCTGCAAAGCCTCGACCTGCTGGGCAGTAGCCTGAGCCTGCGGCGCGACCTGGAAACCCTGAACAACCAGGTGCAGATCGACGCCGTCCTCGGGCAATCCGGCAAGGCGGGGGATCTGGAAGGCAAGATCCACACCCTTGAACAAAATGTGCTCGCCCGCCTGCAAGGCCTGGTACCGGTGACGATCGACCCGGAACAGGTCGATGCCTTCAACACCAAGCGCGATGAAATGATCAGCGCCTTCAAGGCCCAGCAGGCCGAAACCTCCCTGCAAAGCAAAAGCGCACTGATCACCAAGCTGTTGGCCAAGGCGCAGATTTTCAGCCAGATCATTGCCAGTCAATCGGGGCTCAGCCGCGATAACCAGAGCGACCTGCGACAACTGAGCGAGCTGGTGACCAGTGTCACGCCGCAAGTGACCCAGATCCTCGGCGAAGGCCGCTCCATGGGCGCTTATTCCCTGGGCCAGGGCTTTCTCAATTCGGCGTCGAGCACGCGCTTCGACGAACTGTTGCAGCAGATCGAGAAGGTGCAGGCCGAATACGCCCTGAAACTCCAGGATGCCCTGGGCAGTAGTAAAAATGCCCATGCTGCCCTGGATACGCAGGCGGCCAGCAGCAAGGCGTCGTTGAAAAAAGGCAGCGAGCTGTTCGAAGAGCAGGTGGTCATGGCTGAAACCCTCGATGCACCCTGGCCGGCTTTCTACGATCAGGTCAGCGCCCTGATGGCGCAAACCTACCAGCTCAATGACGCGACCCTGGCCTATCTCGGCCAGGAACTTGAACAGCGTCTGGGGCAAAATCGCCTGCATATGCTGTCACTGGTAATCGCCCTGGCGGCGGTGTTTTTCTCCATCGTCTACCTGTATGGCGGTTTCTACGCTTCGACCCGGACCACCTTGCGGCGTCTGGGGGAAATGATGAACAAGGTCGCAGCCGGGGACATGACGGTCAATTTCGTTGCCCATAGCCGCGATGAACTGGGTGAGCTGGGCGGTGTGTTCAATGGCACCGTGGCGAAGATCCATGACCTGATCGAGCGGGTCGGGCAGACCGTCAGTGAGGTCGAACGCCAGGCCGGGCAGGTTGAGTCGGTCTCGGCCCGTAGCAACCTGGCGGTGGCCGGCCAGCGTAGCCAGATCGAGCAAGTGGCGACCGCCATGAACCAGATGTCGGCCACTGCCCAGGAGGTGGCCCGCAGCGCGGCAGCCGCGGTGAACAGCGCCCACAGCGTCAACGGAGAAACCCTCAGCGGACGTGGCCTGGTCGAGTCGCAACAGAACAGCATCGTGCAGTTGGCCGGCGAGATCGATCAGTCGGTGCAGGTGATCAATCAACTGGCCACCGACAGCCAGTCCATCAGCCGGGTGCTGGAAGTGATCAAGAGCATCGCCGAGCAGACCAACCTGCTGGCCCTCAACGCGGCCATCGAGGCGGCCCGGGCGGGCGAACAGGGACGGGGTTTTGCGGTGGTGGCTGACGAGGTCCGGACCCTGGCCAAGCGCACCCAGCAGTCGACGGGGGAAATCGAGCAGATGATCAGCCGGCTCCATGGCGGCGTGGGGGCGGCGGTGAAGGCCATGGGCATCAGCCATGGGATGGCGAACAGCACGGTGGGCCAGTCGGAAAAGGTCCAGCAGGCGCTGGACAATATCCTCGGCGCGGTGGGCATGATCGTCGACCAGAACCAGCAGATCGCGGCGGCCGTCGAGCAGCAAACCGCCGTGGCCCATGATATCGACCAGAATATTGTTGAGATCAACCGTGCCGGAGAGCGTACGGCCGAAGGCGCGCACCAGACTGAAAGTGCCAGCCGTTTGCTCTCGGTGCAGGTGGTAGAGCTGAAGCAGTTGATCGGGGCGTTCAGGGTCTGAGGTGGGGCTTGCCGCCATATCGTTCAGTCAAGGCTGGACAAGGTCCCTGTAGGAGCAGAGCTTGCTCGCGAAGAGGCCCTCAAGGCCGCCAAAAGCTTCGCGGGCAAGCCCTGCTCCTACAGGGACGTGGCGTTTTCAAGATCCCATTATCTTAACTGGACGAGATCGGGACTTGCCGGTGCTCAGGCTGCTGCAGGCCAATTGAAGAGCGCACAGGCATTGGCCGTGCTGGCGCCAGCCAGAGTTTCCGGGCTCACATTCATCAGGCCAGCCAGCGCCGCACAAATCGCCGGCAAATGCTCGGGGCTGTTGCGCTGGCCGGCGAACATCACCGGCGCCATGTCCGGTGAGTCGGTTTCCAGCACCACGCTGTCCAGCGGCAGGTCGGCGATGACCTTGCTCAGGCGCAAGGCCTGCGGCCAGGTGCCGGCACCGCCCAGGCCCAGCTTGAAACCCAGCTTGAGGTATTCCCGGGCTTCCTCGCGACTGCCGGCAAAGGCGTGGATGATGCCGCCGCGCACCAGGCGAAAACGCTTGAGGGTGGCGATGGTCGCCGCGTGGCTTCTGCGCACATGCAGCAGCACGGGCAGGGCGAAGTCCACCGCCAGTTTCAATTGGGCTTCGAACAGCCCCTGCTGGCGTTCACGATCCAACTGCGGCAAAAAATAATCCAGGCCGAACTCGCCCACTGCGCACAGTTGCGGATGACCGGCGCAACGGCTCAGCCAGTCGCCCAGTTCGTTGAGATCGGCCGGGCGGTGCTTATCCAGATACACCGGATGCAAGCCGAACGCCGCGTGCAACCGCGAGTCGCTTTGCACCAGGTCCCAGACCCGCTGCCAGTTGTTTTGATAAACCCCCAGCACCACCATCCGCCCCACACCCAGGGTGCGGCTGCGCTCAAGGACTTCGCCGCGATCGTCATCGAAATCGGCAAAGTCGAGGTGGGTATGGGTGTCGATCAGCTCCACTTTCAGGCCTCGTGGATTCGCTGCTTGAAAGTCCGGGCGATAGCCTGGACGCCCGGTTGGTAGTTTTTGTCCTCGATGGCGGCCAGGGCCAGTTCCAGGGCTTTTTCGGCGATCAGTTGATGCTGCTGGGCCATGGCGTTGACCGGCAACGGCAGGAAGTCCAGCAACTGGGTATCGCCGAAGGTGCCCAGGCGCAGCGGCTGCGGCTTGAGCGGCTGATCGTGCAGGGCGTCGAATACGCCTTGCAGCAGGACATAGGAGGTGGTGACCAGGGCATCCGGCAGATGACCGAGGCGTTTGATCAGGCCTTCCATCAACTGGCGCCCGCACTCGCGGCTGAAAGCCTCGCCATGCTCGATCAGCACCTCTCCCTTGAAGCCCTTCAAGGCCTCCTCGAATCCGGCGGCGCGTTGGCGGCTGATGCTCAACTCGGCACGGGCGCCGATCAGGGCGATATGCCGTGGCAACGGTTGCAGCAGGCTGCGGGTCAGTTGCAGGCTGGCCTGACGGTCGTCACTGACCACCGAGCAGAAGTGCGCCGGTTCCATTTCCCGGTCGATGGCAATCACCGGAGTCCCCAGGGCTTGCAACTCGCGATAGCTGTCGTCAGCGGCGGGCAGGCAACTGGCGACAAACAGCGCATCGCAGCGCCGCGCGCGGAACAGTTGCAGCAGTTGCCGCTCGCTGTCGGGGGCGTCGTCGGAACTGGCGATCAGCAACTGATAGCCATGGGCGCGGGCGCCTTGCTCCAGCAGCTTGGCGATGCGCGCGTAACTGGGGTTTTCCAGGTCCGGCAGAATGAAACCCAGGGTCCGCGTCTTGCGACTGCGCAGCCCGGCAGCCTGGGGGTTGGGCGTGAAGCCATGTTGCTCGACCACCGCCCGCACCCGTTCGACGGTGCTGCTGCTGATACGCTGTTGCACGGCCTTGCCGTTGATCACGTAGCTGGCGGTGGTGACGGACACACCGGCCAGTTGAGCGATATCACTGAGTTTCAAACGGGGAGTTCCTTATTTTGCTGCAGCGTTCAGGTCTGCATTTTCGCTGATCGTATCCTATTCCGGCAGCTGACCTTCGTCGTCCAGTTGTCAAAAGACGACGGAGTTTCAGATATCGGGCTGTATACAACCCGCATGTCGGAGCCTTGAGGCCGCCAAACGCTTCGACGGCCTGCCATGGTCCGGCGGTTTGTCCCCGGATTTTCAGGATGCCCTGGGGCTTCAACACCGAACAATAATCGAGTAACGTGACAAACACTCTAGATTAAACGTTTCAGCAAGCGTATTTTTGCGGTATTCGGCCCGTGTCATGGTCCTGCCAGAAGACCGTTGCACATTGTTCGGGCCACCCGCCTAAGCTGACTCATTCAAAACAATACCTAGCGTCCCTATGACGCTGAATAGGAGAAAGGCATGCTCGAGCTCACCGTAGAGCAGATTTCCATGGGCCAGTCGGCCGTGGACAAGTCTGCGGCCCTGCAACTGCTCGCGAACAGACTGGTGGCCGACGGCCTGG
>Ga0209888_1000136_pt1 | contig 47861 bp, 41 predicted proteins | sample OrgsoiDNA_201059_FD_185807 | JGI IMG/M metagenome (GOLD analysis project Ga0209888, IMG submission 185807) | Permafrost soil microbial communities from the Arctic, to analyse light accelerated degradation of dissolved organic matter (DOM) -... | ecosystem: Environmental > Terrestrial > Soil >...
TCGTCTCCATAGAGGGTGAAAGTAATCCCGGCGCGATGAAACAGCAGATCGGCCTCACGTCGCCGTTGTGCCAACAACTCCTCGGGAGTGTCGGCCAGCCAACGAGCAAATTCCCGGTAATGCGGGCGGACCTGTCCGCCGGCATCGTACATCTCGTCAAAATAGGTGCGGATCATGCCGTGCTCCTTGTCACCCGGTCACAAGAGCCTTCGCAAGGCCCGTGCCATCGGCATAAACGCTTTAATATCAACAAGTTGGATAATCATCCAACTTGCGCCGCACCATCACTGTGCAGTAAACGCCCCAATGTAATCAGCAGCGCCTCATTGCGAAGCAGGCTTTGCCTATCCACCAGCATAGTCAGAGTTTGCCCACCTGCGCGGGCGGTCCTTTTTTGTGCGTGATAAACAAAAACGGCCAACCCTTGGGTCAGCCGTTGCTGGTTGAAAGAAGAAGTGCACTCAATTGAGTGCCCGCACCGGGTGCTTGACGCCCCACCCTTCGATCGTTCCGCCCAGGGGCTCGACCACCGCCCCGAAGTTCTGCTCGAAGTCACCGATACCGCCATAAGTGGCGTACATCACCTTGCTCAGTTCCAGGTACCAGGCGCCGTCGTCGCGGACACTGACCTGGGCATTCAAGGATTCACCGCGAAATTTGCCTGCCGCCCTGCGCGCCCGCTCCTCGTCCGGGAAAACGGCATAGAACTCGATGGGATGGATGCGTGCGAAATCAAAACCGCCTTCTTTCATGCGGCGCAGCACGTTGCTGCTGATGTCTTCTTGATAGGCTGTGCTCATGAAACGTCCTCCTCAGCAAGCGTTGGATAGACTTTCCGTACTCCCGAACCAGGCACCGAACGGCGCTGGCGTTACCACAATCGGGAAACAAGCATGTAGCTGACAAGACCAGACCTCTAGCGAATCATTCGCTGATCTCCCTTGCAGAGTAGCGCGATGACATCGCCTCTGCCAGAGGGAATACAGAGGAAAAACGCCCTCAGGGTAAAGGCGTGATACTGAGGATCTCGATGCTGTTCTGGTCCTTCAGGCTTTTGACCGTCGGGTCCGGGGCACGGCCTTCCAGGTCATTGAGGTCCAGCGCGGCGGGAACCGGCAACAGCTTGGCGCGAATCAATCGAGCGGCCTGTTCCAGGTCCGGTTGGCTGGCACATTCGAAGTGCTCGGTGTCCTGCACGCCATGATCGTCGACGAAGGTAACTGCCCACTTGCTCATCGGTGCCTCCTCGGTAAAGCCCATAAAGGGGCTTACAGTATCTGGACTGTAGAGCACGGGAGATCGTTCAACCCGCTTTGAGTGGCATCGATCCTGGAAAACACCACGGGACCTTGTAGGAGCTGGGCTTGCCCGCGAATAGGCCCTTAAAAGCTTCGCTGGCAAGCCAGGCTCCTACAGGGTCCGCGGGCGCGCCCACAGGTTGCGTCAGGTTTCAGCCCCTCACTTCTCGGCGTGTTCCTTCAGGGCCTTGAGGGTATTGAACGGTGCATCGACCACGAACTTGTTGGCCAGCCACGAAGGCACGCTGCCGCCTGGCTCGGTGTGCACCTGGTAGGTCACTTCGGTCATGCCGCCGTCCTTGGGCACCAGCTTCCAGAAGCCTTCGACCTGGGCGACACGAACATAACCCTTCTCTTCCGGCAGGTAGGTCGGTACTTCCTTGAGCGTGCGGGTCAGGCTGCCGTCAGCGCCCTTGGTGGTGGTGATCTGCAGGATCGAGTCGCGATCGGTGACCGGGAACGGCGCCTTGAACTGGGTGTAGGTCCAGCTCAGGTCACCATCCTTCTTCAGCAGCTTCTGGGACTTGCACTCGTGAATCCAGGCACAGGCGCCGGCCACGTCTTCCTGCAACGCCTGGATCTTCGCCACGGGCGCCTTGATCAGGGTCACGCCACGGTAGGCCTTGTACTGGGAATTGGCCACTTCGCTCAGGGAAACCTTGATGCCGTCCTGATCCTTGGCCGTTTCCCAGTTTTCCGCGTAGGCGGTACCGCTCAACAAGACAGTCAAACCACACACCACAGCCATTCGATGCAGCGAACTCATTGTTTTATTCCTTATTGTTGAAGTTCCGGTCATTGAACACACCTTACGCCGCTGTCATTTGCTCCCACCAGCCGATCAGGCGGATCGCCTCTTCGCTGCTGCTGCCGCAAACCTCGGGATCGGCCTGGAAAGACCCGCACACAGAGGGCCGCTCAGGCTTGCCGAACAGGCCGCACAGACCTTCGACCGAGAGTTGCACGCAACGTTCTCCCGCCGGCTTGCCGTTGGGCATACCCGGAATCGGCGTACTGATGGAAGGGGCGATGCAACAAGCGCCACAGCCCTCACGGCACTTCATGACGACAAGCTCCTGATAAGGGAAAAAGGTGTGTGGGAGACAGAGTAACCGCTAAAACGTATGTTTAAAATTGATCGCACAATTGTTTTTCACGGATAAGGTCCATGACCGAACAGTCACCGACGAAGTGTCGTAAGGGTAGTCGCGGTTTTACTGTTTGAATTCAAAATCCAGGGCCGCGCCGTCAACTTCCTTGCGGTTCTCGTTGCGCAACTGCAGGTCCATTTCATTCTTGAGCAAACGCCCGTTGAGCTGGAAAGGTGTCTGTTCAGGTGTTTTTTCGAAGAGCTGTGGCAACAGCGGTCGACTTTTCGACAACGGCACCGTGCCCACCGGTTCAAGGTGCTTGACCATATCCTGGGGCAGGCTCAGATCCAGCTTGGCCGGTGGTAGCGTGGTTTTCAGCGCTTCGCTGGCCGGCACGGCTTTGGCCGCAATCGGTGCGCGCCGCTTGACCTTGCCCGGCGGGGCCTTCCGGGTCGTTGTCCGCTTGCTCGGCAGCGGTTTTTTCTTCACCAGCTTGACGCTGCTGGCCGGGGTCCCGAGCGGCTTCTTTGTCGTCGTGGACACGCTTGTGTCCTGGGCCTGCGCCATCACAGCCACCCCCGCCCCCATACCTGTCAGCACGATCATCAACAGCAAACGAATGGAAAGAGTCGCTTTCATAGGCTCTACGACATGGACGACAGAGGGCCCATATGCTCGCCTGTTGAGCGCCTCATGACAAGCAGGCCGATCATCAGGACCGTCCCTGCCTGTCCCCCACCCTTACAGAAGACCGGCCGCCGTCTCCTGGCACAGCTGGCTGGCGAGCATGCCGAGGGTCATCAACGCCCGTTCGGCCTCGCGGTTCCAGGGAATCCCGCAATTGAGCCGGATACAGTGGTTGAACTGCTCGGTGTTACTGAAGATCAGCCCCGGGGCGATACTGATGCCCTGCTGCAGCGCCCGCACATGCAACTCCTGGGTGTTGACCCGTCCGGGCAGGCTGACCCACAGGATGAAGCCGCCGGTGGGACGGGTCATCTGCGTCCCTTCCGGGAAGAACTGCTGCACCGCCAGTTGGAAGGCACTCAGGTTCTTCCGGTACTCCTGGCGGATATAACGCAGGTGCCGGTCGTAGCCACCGTTCTCCAGGTAGGCCGCCACTGCCATCTGCGTCACACTGCACGCCGAGTGGGTGCTGAAGGTCTGCAAGCGCTGGATTTCCTGCTGGAACTTGCCGGCGATCATCCAGCCGATGCGCACGCCGGGAGAGAGGGTCTTGGAGAAGCTCGAGCAGTAGATCACCCGGTCCAGGCGGTCATAGGCCTTGAGGGCCTTGGTCCGGCCGACTTCGAACATCAGCTCGCCATAGATATCGTCTTCGACAATCTGGATATCGAAGTCCGAGGCCAGGCGCAGCAACTGCTTCTGCCGCTCTTCCGGCATGGTCCCGCCCAGTGGGTTGCTCAGGCGGGTGGTCAAGACCAGGGCCTTGATCGACCATTGGTTGGCCGCCAGTTGCAGGGCCTCCAGGCTCATGCCGGTGGACGGATCGCTGGGAATCTCGATGACTTTCAGGCCCAGCAGATCGGCCAGTTGCAGCAGACCGTAATAGGTCGGCGACTCGGCGGCGATCAGGTCCCCCGGACGGGTCAGCACCCGCAACGACATTTGCAGGGCGTCGACGCAACCGTGGGTGATCACCACTTCCGAAGGGTCGATCACCACCCCGGCATCGCGCATGCGAATCGCCACCTGGCGGCGCAAGGGCTCGAAACCGGGGCTGAACATGTAGCTGAAGGCCCGCGGACTGTGGAAGCGCGTGACCTTGGCCAATTGCTGGTGCAGGGCGCGCACCGGCAGGTAATCCACCGACGGCACCGCCGCGCCGAAGGGAAACACCCCTTCACGGCGGGACTCGACCAGCACCTGCTGGATGATGCTGCTGCGGGTGACCAGCCCTGGTCGCTCGACCCGGGCGATGTCCGGCGTGGGCGCGGTCAGGGCCGGGGTCTGGTGAACGTAGTAGCCCGATTGCGGACGCGCGCGGATCAGCCCCTGGTCTTCCAGGTTGGCATAGGCCTGCAGCACCGTGGCGTGGCTGACATTGAGCTGCGAACTCATCTTGCGCACCGACGGCACGCGCTCACCCGGCTGATAGACGCCCCGCCGGATATCCTCGGCGAGTTGCTGCGCAATACGTTGGTAGAGCAATAGGTTGGTCATGAAGCGGCACTCGGTTTCAACGGCATTTTTATTCTTGGCAGCAACGATACCGGAACAGTTCAAAAGTGTACTGGCACAGTTTCTACAATAGTCGACAATACAGTGGCAAGAGAAGCAAAACTGTACGGGCACAGCGATCCGCCGATCTACGGACATAAAAAAACCCGGCGCCTTGCGGCTACCGGGTTTTCAGCAAGCGCTGTTGCCGTCAGCGCGCCGCGCCCAACTGGCCCTTCTCATCGGAAAAGACAATCTCGACCCGACGGTTCTGTGCCCGCCCACGCTCGGTGGCGTTCACATCCACCGGGTACTGGTCGCCATAACCCTCGACCTGGATACGCTTCTCGTCGATCCCCAGGTCCACCAGCATATCGGCCACCGACTGCGCGCGCTCGCGGGACAGTTTCAGGTTGCCGTCGGTATCGCCGGTGCTGTCGGTATAGCCCTCGATGCGCACGATACGCCGCGGGTTGAGCTGGAGAAACTGCACCAGCTTGAGTACCGTGCGATTGGCCGAGTTCTTCAACTCCGCCTCGCCGGTGTCGAACAACACATCGCCGAGGGTCATCACCAGGCCACGATCTTTCTGGTTGCTGGTCAGGCTGGCGATCTGCTCCTCTACCCATTTGCCCTGCTGCTGCACGCTGAGCAATTTGCTTTCGCGCAACGCCAGTTGCAGACGCTGACGCTCCAGTTCCAGCTTGGCCGCCCGCTCCTGGTTCAACGCGGTTTCGGTGTGCTCGCGGGCAATGTCGGCGTAACGCTCGCTCAGGTAGGCGTAGTGCTCGACGTCACCGGCGCTGCCCAGATAGCCGGACAGGCGCTCGGCCCGGGCCAGGGACTCACCGGCACGGATCACGTCCTTGGGCGCGTAACGCAGCACATTGGCGTCTTCCTTGACCTTCTGGAAACTCGCCGACGCTGCCTGCAAGGCCGCCTCGCTGTCGTTCTGGCCGGCGCAACCGTACAAGCCGACACAGGCCAGCAACAACAGGCCGCCCGCCCTTGCGCTCGAATAGATCATTGAGCCGCCTCCAGTTGCTTGTGCAGACGCGTGATGCGGGTGTTGAGCAGCGTGACCTGCTCCTGGCTCTTCTCGGTCAGGACCTTGGCTTCGGCCAGGCGTGCATCCAGTTCGGCCTGCTCAGACTTGCGCCGGGCGCCGCGGAACGCGTCCTCGGCCATATTGGCCTTGGCCCGGCGGAACTTGTCCTCGGCCTGTTTCAGTTCCGGGACTTCATCGGCATTGGCCCCGACGGCATGGGCCTGAGCAATGGCGCGCTCGGTCAGGCGCATCTGCTCGTTCGGGGCCGGGTCGGTGGCGCAGCCCGTCAGCGCCAGCACGGCCAGGGCCGCAAATAGAGGTCGAATACTCACAAAAAAATCCCTACGGTTTTGGGGCGCTGACCGGTTGCAACTGCGCCTTCCAACGCTCCAGATTGCGCTGCAGCGCGGCTTCGGTCAGGCCGGAGGCGGGCAATTCTGTCATCTTTTTCGCCAACTGTCCGCGCAACCAGGGATCATTGCAGGCCGAGTTGTGGGAAACGGCGAGAAACAGACCGGGCTGGTCGACCGGTTGCGGATAGGCCTTGAGGTCGTTGACCATGCCCAAGGCCTGGGTGGTGACCATTCCGGCATAACGCTCGACCGGTTGCGGATAGGCCTTGAGGTCGTTGACCATGCCCAAGGCCTGGGTGGTGACCATTCCGGCATAACGCCCGGCCAGGACGTATTCGACCTCGCCCAACAGCAGTTTGTGCAAGGCAGGGGTCAAGGCCGGCGTACGCTGGAGGGTCAGACGCTCCTTGCTGAAAGTGCTGAACGGCTGGGTCAGCCGGGCCTTTTCCGAAATCGCCCCGGTGTGCCCGTGCAGGTCCTCGGCGCTGTTGTAGAGCAGCGACGAATCCTTGCGGGTCCAGACCAGGAAGTCGTTGTGCACCAGTGCCGGGTGGATATAGTCCAGCGAATCCAGCTCGTCGAGGGCGATGGGCGCATCCACCAGCAGGTCCATGCGCCCGCTACGCACCTCTTCCTGGGCCTGGGCACGCTTGCCGCCGTAAAGCACCTCGACCTTGAGCCCCAACTCCCCCGCCACCTGGCGCAGCAGGTCGGCACTGGCGCCGATCAGGTGCACCGGGTCCTGCGGATCGCGCCACAGGTACGGCGGCGAGTCCGGGCTGCCAGTGACGATCAGACGCTCGCATTTACCCAACGCCAGGGCCTGTGGGGCCAATACGGGCAAGCCCAGCAACAATGACAGCGCAGCGGCGCGAAGCCTGTCCATGACGTGAATCTCCAGTCCAACGCGCCCCTGTAGGAGCTGGCTTGCCAGCGATGAACGCAAGAGCAACACGGTGAATCAGATTCTCCGCATTATCGTTGACGTCCATCGCCGGCAAGCTGGCTCCCACAGGGGAATGCAGTGTTCGGTCAATAATCGTGCAAAAAAAACCCGGCCAGACGGCCGGGTTCTTTTATAAGCCAAGCCGCTGGATCAGACCAGCTTCTCGAACTCGGGTACGGCTTCGAACAGGTCTGCAACCAGGCCGTAATCGGCCACCTGGAAGATCGGTGCGTCTTCGTCCTTGTTGATCGCAACGATCACCTTGGAGTCCTTCATACCGGCCAGGTGCTGGATCGCGCCGGAGATACCGACGGCGATGTACAGCTGTGGCGCGACGATCTTGCCGGTCTGGCCGACCTGCATGTCGTTCGGTACGAAACCGGCGTCGACGGCGGCGCGGGAAGCACCGACCGCAGCACCGAGCTTGTCGGCCAGGGCGTACAGGTGCTTGAAGTTGTCACCGTTCTGCATGCCACGGCCGCCGGAAACGACGATCTTGGCAGCGGTCAGTTCAGGACGGTCGGACTTGGCCAGCTCTTCGCCGACGAACGACGACTTGCCTGCATCGTGAGCCGCGGCAACGGCTTCAACCGCAGCCGAACCACCTTCAGCGGCAACCGGGTCGAAACCGGTGGCACGCACGGTGATGACCTTGACGGCAGCGTTCGATTGCACGGTGGCAATGGCGTTACCGGCGTAGATCGGACGCTTGAAGGTGTCAGCGCTTTCCACCGAGATGATCTCGGAGATCTGGTCGACGTCCAGCTGCGCGGCAACGCGTGGCAGGATGTTTTTGCCGTTGGAAGTAGCAGCAGCCAGGATATGGCTGTAGCCCTTGCCCAACTCGACGACCAGCGGAGCGACGTTTTCCGGCAGTTGATGTGCGTAGGCGGCGTTGTCGGCCACCAGCACTTTCGACACACCAGCGATTTTCGCAGCGGCTTCAGCCACGGCACCCACGCCCTGGCCTGCAACCAGCACGTGAATGTCGCCACCGATCTTCGCAGCGGCAGCCACGGTGTTCAGGGTGGCCGGAGCCACGACCTTGTTGTCGTGTTCGGCGATTACCAAGATAGTCATAGTCAGATTACCTTCGCTTCGTTTTTCAGTTTCTCGACCAGTTCTGCAACCGACTTGACCTTGATACCGGCGCTGCGAGCAGCCGGCGCTTCGACTTTCAGGGTCTTGTTGGTGGAGGCGGTGGAAACGCCCAAAGCATCCGGAGTCAGCACTTCAAGCGGCTTCTTCTTGGCTTTCATGATGTTCGGCAGGGACGCATAACGCGGCTCGTTCAAACGCAGGTCGGTGGTGACGATGGCCGGCAGGCTCAACGATACGGTCTGCAGGCCGCCGTCGATTTCGCGGGTCACGGCAACCTTGTCGCCCGACACTTCGACTTTCGAAGCGAAGGTGCCTTGAGGGTAACCACTCAGGGCTGCCAGCATCTGGCCGGTCTGGTTGTTGTCGCTGTCGATGGCCTGTTTGCCGAGGATCACCAGCTGTGGCTGTTCCTTGTCGACAACGGCTTTCAACAGCTTGGCCACGGCCAGGGAAGTCAGCTCTTCAGCCGATTCAACCAGGATGGCACGGTCGGCACCCAGGGCCAGCGCGGTGCGCAATTGCTCCTGAGCGGTGGACGGGCCGACGGAGACGACGACGATTTCAGTCGCTACACCTTTTTCCTTCAGGCGTACCGCTTCTTCCACTGCGATTTCGCAGAACGGGTTCATCGACATCTTGACGTTGGCGAGGTCGACGCCGGAATTGTCCGCCTTGACGCGGACCTTGACGTTGTAATCGACAACGCGTTTGACAGCTACAAGAACCTTCATGGATTCCTCGTTACTCTCCGGTGAAAAGGAAATCGCCAGGATTGACCTGGCGGTTGATACTCAACGGCACACGGCTCCATAAGAAGCACAAGGGCACCTCCAAAAACGCCGGCACTTGAAGCGAAAATACCGCTGCCAACCACCCTGTACCGTCCGTCGGACGTGACCGGGCAGTCATGGACCGTCAAGGCGTGTAAACTTCCCGCCAGAACGGCATGCCGCTGTACTTCCCACTGCCTTCGCCCTGTCTTTAGAGGGGCTCCTGAATCCTGGATTCAGCCTACGGCGAGCGCGAAACCGCCCGTATCTTGACCGGAACGCCCATTCTGGTCAATACGGCAAAATGGCCAGTCATAAGCCGCGCTTCTTTGATTTATCTAGCCTGCAGCGAATTCAAACAAACGTTTGTATTGGACGCTGGTAGTGGTGTAGATATAATGCGCCGCCTAGAGAGAAAGATGTCTCATCCGTGATCCTCCTCCCGACGTGGTGCAGGAAGACCGGAGCGCGACACCAAACCTCCAATTAGAAAAACTGTTGAGCCTTGAGTAGGAGAGAGTCTGTGGAACGCGAATACATGGAATTCGACGTGGTCATCGTCGGTGCCGGCCCCGCAGGCCTGTCCGCCGCTTGCCGGCTGAAACAGAAAGCGGCCGAAGCGGGTCAGGAAATCAGCGTCTGCGTCGTGGAGAAAGGTTCCGAGGTCGGTGCCCACATCCTTTCCGGCGCGGTGTTCGAGCCACGGGCCCTGAACGAGCTGTTCCCGGACTGGAAAGAGCTCGGCGCGCCGCTGAACACCCCGGTCAAGCGCGACGACATCTATGTCCTGCGCAGCCACGAGACCTCGACCAAGGTTCCCGACTTCTTTGTGCCCAAGACCATGCACAACGAAGGCAACTACATCATCTCCCTGGGCAACCTGTGCCGCTGGCTGGCCCAGCAGGCCGAGAACCTGGGCGTGGAAATCTACCCGGGCTTCGCCGCCCAGGAAGCGCTGTTCGACGAGAACGGCGTGGTTCGCGGGATCATCACCGGTGACCTCGGTGTCGACCGCGAAGGCCATCCGAAAGACGGCCTGTACACCCCCGGTATGGAACTGCGCGGCAAGTACACGCTGTTCGCCGAAGGCTGCCGTGGGCATATCGGCAAGCAACTGATTTCGCGTTTCAAGCTCGACAGCGATGCCGATGCCCAGCACTACGGCATCGGCCTGAAGGAAATCTGGGAAATCGATCCGGCCAAGCATGAGCCTGGCCTGGTGGTGCACACCGCCGGTTGGCCGCTGGACATCATGAGCGCCGAGAACACTGGCGGCTCGTTCCTCTATCACCTGGAAAACAACCAGGTGGTGGTGGGTCTGATCGTCGACCTGTCCTACAGCAACACCTTCCTGTCGCCGTTCGACGAATTCCAGCGCCTCAAGCACCACCCGGTGCTCAAGCAGTACCTGGAAGGCGGCAAGCGCATCAGCTACGGCGCCCGCGCCATCTGCAAGGGCGGCCTGAACTCGCTGCCGAAGATGGTCTTCAAGGGTGGCGCGCTGATCGGCTGCGACCTCGGTACCCTGAACTTCGCCAAGATCAAGGGCAGCCATACCGCGATGAAGTCCGGCATGCTCGCCGCCGAAGCCGTGGCCGAGAAGCTGCTGGCCGGCGCCGAGGGTGGCGATGAGCTGAACAGCTACGTCGAGTCGTTCAAATCGAGCTGGCTGTACGAAGAACTGTTCGCCAGCCGCAACTTCGGCCCGGCGATGCACAAGTTCGGTCCGATCGTCGGTGCCGGCTTCAACTGGCTCGACCAGAACATCTTCGGCGGCAAACTGCCGTTCACCCTGCACGACACCAAACCGGACTATGCCTGCCTGAAGCTGGCGAAGGACTCGACGAAAATCGATTATCCGAAGCCCGATGGCAAGCTCAGCTTCGACAAACTCAGCTCGGTGTTCATCTCCGGTACCAACCATGAAGAAGAGCAGCCTTGCCACCTGAAGCTGAAAGACCCGAGCATCCCGATCGGCAAGAACCTGCCGCTCTATGACGAGCCGGCACAGCGTTACTGCCCGGCCGGTGTGTATGAGGTGATCACCCAGGAAGACGGCGCGAAGCGTTTCCAGATCAACGCCCAGAACTGCGTGCACTGCAAGACCTGTGATATCAAGGACCCTTCGCAGAACATCACCTGGGTGACCCCGGAAGGTGCTGGCGGGCCGACTTACCCGAATATGTAAGTCTGCGGCATAACAGAAAGGCCCCTTCGGGGGCCTTTTTGCGTATTTAAGGGTATGCATATGAATAAAAATGGTTCTTGCCCGCGAGGTTTTGAACCGCCTCAAGGGCCTCTTCGCGGGCAAGCCCTGCTCCTACAATTTGGTGTCGGATACAAATTTTGCGTACGACACAGATCTGTAGGAGCAGGGCTTGCCCGCGAAGCTTTTGACACCCTCACGCTCAGGCGCCATACCTCAATCCAACCCAACCTCCACCCGATCGCCATTCAAACGCACCGGCCAGACACGCAGGCGCTGTTCCGGGTACTCGATACAGGTGCCATCCGCCAGACGGAAGTGCTGCTTATATAACGGCGAGGCAATCACCAGTTCGCCCTTCAGTGTCCCAACAATGCCACGCCCGATGACATTGGCCCCCGATTTCGGATCACGGTTATCGATGGCAAAAACCTGCTCGCCACCGCCGATAGCCGGCAGATGGAACAGCGCCACCTGGGCGCCATCAAGCCAGGCGACCACACCGGAATCGGCCACCAGGTCAGCACGCTGGCACAAGGTTTTCCATTCAACCGCGTTCTGCGGACGTTCCAGGGTCGTGGTATTCATCAGTTCAACTCCTCGGCGACAGGGATCAGGTGAAGTTCATTGGCACGGGCCGGACGACGCTGGCCACGCTCCTCGACAAAACGGATGGCGGGATCGCCGCCGGCATCATTGACGAAGGTGCGGAAGCGCTTGAGCTTCTCCGGGTCCTGCAGCGCGTTGGCCCATTCGCACTGGTAACGATCGACCAACAGATCCATCTGTGCCTCCAGTTCGGCGGCCAGGCCCAGGCTGTCGTCGATGATCACCGCCTTGAGATAGTCGAGGCCGCCTTCCAGGCTTTCACGCCACACCGAGGTGCGCTGCAGGCGGTCGGCGGTACGGATGTAGAACATCAGGAAGCGGTCGATGTAGCGGATCAGGGTCGCGTCATCAAGATCGGTGGCAAACAGCTCGGCATGCCGCGGACGCATGCCGCCATTGCCGGCTACATAAAGGTTCCAACCCTTGTCGGTGGCGATCACGCCGATGTCCTTGCTCTGCGCCTCGGCGCATTCGCGGGTGCATCCGGAAACCGCGAGCTTGAACTTGTGCGGCGCGCGCACGCCCTTGTAGCGGTTCTCCAGAAGCAGGGCCATGGCGACGCTATCCTGCACACCATACCGGCACCAGGTGCTGCCGACGCAGGACTTCACAGTGCGCAGCGATTTGCCGTAGCCGTGTCCGGTTTCAAAACCGGCTTCCACCAGTTCGCCCCAGATCTGCGGCAATTCGTGCAACTGGGCACCGAACAGGTCGATCCGCTGGCCGCCGGTGATCTTGGTGTACAGGTCGTATTTCTTCGCCACCGCGCCAAGGGCAATCAGTTTGTCCGGGGTGATCTCGCCGCCGGCGATACGCGGAATGATCGAATAGGTACCGTTTTTCTGCATGTTGGCCATGAAGGTGTCGTTGGTGTCCTGCAACGGCACCAACGCCGGGTCCATGATCGGCTGGTTCCAGCACGAGGCGAGAATCGAACCCACCGCCGGCTTGCAGATATCACAACCGACATGGCCCTTGCCGTGGCGCGCCAGCAACGCGTCGAAAGACTCGATACGCTCGACCCGGACAATCGCGTAAAGCTCCTGGCGGGTGTGGGCAAAATGCTCGCACAAACTCTTGTCCACCGTGACGCCACGGGCGCTCAATTCATGCTCGAAGACTTGCTTGAGCAGCGCGGCACAGCCGCCGCAGCCGGTGGCCGCGCGGGTGCAGGCCTTGAGTTCGGAGAGTTCGCTGCAACCACCGTCGATAGCCGAGCAGATCGCGCCCTTGCTGACGTTATGGCAGGAGCACACGGTAGCGGTCGCGGGCAAGGTGTCCACGCCCAGGGCAGGTGCCGCCTCGCCCAATGGCAGGATCAGCCCGGCCGGGTCGGCGGGCAGGTCGATACCGTTGCTGACATATTGCAGCAGGGTGTCGTAATAGCTGTTGTCCCCCACCAGCACCGCACCGAGGGCGCGCTTGCCGTCGGCGGACACCACCAGGCGCCGGTAGCTGGCACTGGCCTCGTCGATAAAGCGGTAGCTGCGTGAACCTGGCGTGGCGCCATGGGCATCGCCGATGGAGCCGACATCGACGCCGAGCAACTTGAGCTTGGTCGACATATCCGCGCCCATAAATGGCTCGCTGTCTTCGCCACAGAGTTGCGTGGCGACCGACCGGGCCATCTGGTAACCCGGAGCGACCAGGCCGAAGATGCCGCCGTTCCAGGCCGCGCATTCACCGATGGCGTAGATGTCCGGATCGCTGCTGGCGCACTGGCTATCGATAGCCACCCCGCCACGGGGGCCGAGTTCCAGGCCGCACTGTTTGGCCAGAGCATCCTGCGGACGGATACCGGCGGAAAATACAATCAGGTCGGCCTCGAGGAAGTCCTCGCCGGCGAAGTTCATCCGGTAGCGGTATTCGCTGCCGGCACTGATCGACTGGGTACCACGGGACAGGTGCACACTGACCCCCAGCGCCTCGATCTGGTCCTTGAGCGCCTGACCGCCCTGCTCATCCAGCTGGACCGGCATCAGCCGTGGCGCGAATTCCACCACATGGGCTTCGAGCCCCAGGGACTTCAGGGCGTTGGCCGCCTCCAGGCCCAACAGGCCGCCGCCGACCACCACGCCACGCCGGGCGTTTTTAGACGCGTCGCGAATGCGGTCGAGATCCCCCAGGGTCCGATAGACCAGCCGCGAGTCGCCCTCGGCGCCTTCAATCGGCGGGACGAAGGGAAAGGAACCGGTCGCCAGCACCAGCTTGTCATAGGCCAGGCAACCGTCGGCGGTGATCACCTCGCGGCGTGCACGGTCGATCTCCAATACCGGACGACCCAGGTGCAAGGTGACACCCGGGGTCTGGTACAGCGCGATATCGCCGAGGGCCAGGGCCTGGGCATCACGGCCACTGAAGTATTCGGAGAGGTGCACACGGTCGTAGGCGCGCTGCGGCTCTTCGCTGAACACATGAATCTGATACTGCGCCAGGGCACCGCGCTCGACCAACTGCTCGACACAGTGGTGACCCACCATGCCGTTGCCGATCACCACCAGCGTTGGCCGGTTGTTCGAGGTCGCTGAATAGCTGTTCATAGGAAGCATCCGTCAAAGCCAATCCGGTTTTTCGAAGGCAAAAAAAAGCGCCCGGAACCAAAAGGTTCCAGGCGCCTTTGCCTGTTCGTGCTGCCGGCCCGTGGGCCCGACGCAGTCATGTTTACCCGGGCCGGTTGTGGCCAAACGATCGCCGTTGATCGACGGGGCATCCCACTCGCGCCATCGCGGTGAGGTGCAAGGGGCCATGCATCGCTTGTGCCAAGGCCCAAAAACAAAGGCCTGACACGGTCCTTGTAGGAGCCGGCTTGCCGGCGATGGCGTCCGCATGGACAGCGCAAGGTCCAAGGGCCTCATCGCTGGCAAGCCAGCTCCTACAGGTTCGCGGTGTTTTCAATACCCCCTGTTCCTCCGTTGACTGGCGTAGGGGGACGTTCAAACCCCGCCAGGCAACAAAGCGCTAAAACAGTGCAACAAGACTCGAGTCGCCCCATTGCGACGCCGATTTTCATATGCCGACGCAGTTCCTTCCCCTCGACCTCATCCCACGCCAGCCTCGCCTGCCGCGCCCTGCCTGCCACTAATGAAGCAGTTGGCGCGCGCATTGCTACGACTCCTCCAAGCCATCAACGTCGATGGCTGTGTATTTCACTCTTCAGGCAACATTCACGACAAAGGCGCCGTGCCGCTCCCGTTGAAAAACGTGGGGCAGCAGGCGCCTTTTTTCGTTTCTGCCGGACCCGGTTTCCAACCCCGAGGACGCACCATGACCGATACCCAGCTGGCCAGCAACACCGTGCGTAGCGTCTGTCCTTATTGCGGCGTGGGTTGCGGTATCGTCATGCAGGTCGAGAACAACCTGATCGTCAAGGTCTCGGGCGACAAGCAACACCCGAGCAACTTCGGTCGCCTGTGCACCAAGGGCAGCACCTGCGGCCAGGCCGTGGCCAACTCCGGGCGCATGGAACACGCCTTCCTGCGCTCGCAACGCAGCCGCGACCCGGCCCGGGTCGGCATCGACCAGGCCATCAGCGCCACCGCCCACCGCTTGCGGGCGATTATCGACACTCATGGCCCGGACGCCGTGGCGCTCTATGTCTCCGGGCAAATGTCCCTGGAGGCCCAGTACCTGGCCAACAAACTGACCAAGGGCTTTATCCGCAGCCGCCATATCGAATCCAACTCGCGCCTGTGCATGGCCAGTGCCGGCAGCGGCTACAAACTGTCCCTGGGGGCCGACGGTCCGCCGGGCTCCTATGAGGATTTCGAGCACAGCGAACTGTTCCTGGTGATCGGCGCGAACATGGCCGACTGTCACCCGATCCTGTTTCTGCGCCTGCTCGACCGGGTCAAGGCCGGGGCCAGGCTGATCGTCGTCGATCCGCGGCGCACCGGCACCGCCGACAAGGCCGACCTGTTCCTGCAGATCAAGCCGGGCACCGACCTCGCCCTGCTCAACGGCCTGCTGCACCTGCTGGTGAAAAACGGCCACGACGACCGCGACTTTATCGCCGCCTTCACCGAAGGCTGGGAAGTCATGCCCGACTTCCTCGAAGACTACCCGCCGGCCCGGGTCGCCGAACTGACCGGCCTGGCCGAGGCCGACCTGCACCAGGCCGCCCAGTGGATCGGCCAGGCCGCCAACTGGATGAGTTGCTGGACCATGGGCCTCAACCAGAGTGTCCAGGGCACCTGGCACACCAACGCCCTGTGCAACCTGCACCTGGCCACCGGCACCCTCTGCCGCCCTGGTAGTGGACCGTTTTCCCTGACCGGGCAACCCAACGCCATGGGCGGTCGCGAGATGGGCTACATGGGGCCCGGCCTGCCGGGCCAGCGCTCGGCACTGGTGCCCGGCGACCGCGCCTTTATCGAGCAGCTGTGGCAACTGGCCCCCGGCAGCCTGCGGGCCGAAGCCGGCGAAGGCACGGTGGCCATGTTCGAAGCCATGCGCGCCGGCAGCATCAAGGCCTGCTGGATTATCTGCACCAACCCGGTGGCCAGCGTGCCCAACCGGCAGAACGTCATCGAGGCGCTGCAAGCCGCCGAACTGGTGATCAGCCAGGACGCCTACCTGGATACCGAAACCAACCGCTACGCCGATATCCTCCTGCCCGGCGCCCTGTGGGCCGAAGCGCAGGGCGTGATGATCAACTCCGAACGCAATCTGACCCTGATGCAGCAGGCCGTGCAACCACCGGGCGAGACCCTCCCCGACTGGCAGATCATCGCCCGCGTGGCCTGCGAAATGGGTTATGCCGAGGCCTTTAGCTATGACCGCGCCGAGGCGGTGTTCGAGGAAATCAAACAGGCCTGGAACCCCAAGACCGGCTACGACCTGCGCGGCGCCAGTTATGCCCGCCTGCGCGAGCAACCGCTGCAATGGCCGTGCGCCAAGGCGGATGGGGCCACGCGTAATCCGATCCGCTACCTCAATAATGGTGTCAGCCAGGCATTGAAATACGACCAGGACGGCCAGCAACCGGCGATCGCCTTTCCGACCGAAAGCGGCAAGGCGCAGTTCTTTGCCCGGCCGCACCTGATGCCCGCGGAAATGCCCGACGAGGCATTTCCCCTGGTGCTCAATACCGGGCGGGTGCAGCACCAATGGCACACCCTGACCAAGACCGGCAAGGTGGCGACCCTGAACAAACTCAACCCCGGCCCCTTCGTGGAAGTTCATCCCGAGGATGCCGCGCGCCTGGGCATCAACGAACGCGACCCGGTGCAAATCCGTTCACGACGGGGCCGTGCGGTACTGCCGGCGGTGATCACCGACCGGGTCCGGCCGGGCAACTGTTTTGCCCCCTTTCACTGGAACGATGTGTTCGGCGACGACCTGGCGATCAATGCCGTGACCAGTGATGCCATCGATCCACTGTCGTTGCAGCCGGCCTTCAAGTTCTGTGCGGTCAACCTGCTGGCCCTGGCTCCAGAGCCCCCCCGTCTTGTCCCCGAACTTGCGCTGACCGACATCTCGGCTGCCGCCCCGGAGAATTTTTCCCCTATGCAGATCAACGCTTTCGCCCGCCTGCTCAACCTCGATATTCCGGCAGAGCTGAGCCTGGCCGCCGACGAACGCTTGTATATGCAGGGTTACCTGCTGGGCCTGCGCAGTGCCGAGGCCAAGGCGCCAGGCGTGCCGACCCTGCCCGCCAGCGCGCCTTTTGGCGCCGACAAACGCCTGCTGCTGGATGGCCTGCTCGCCGGGCTGTTCTCCCGAACAACGAGCACCGCGCTGGAACCGCAGGCCGCCTCCACGGCTCAAGCGCCAAGCGCCGAATGGCTGGTGCTCTGGGCCTCACAAACCGGCAACAGCGAAGAACTGGCCCAGGCCTGCGCCAAGCGCCTGGACACCTCCGGCCAGCGGACCCGCCTGCGGGCCATGGACGAGGCCGGCCTTGACGACCTGCGCGCCGCCAGCAGCGTATTGCTGGTCACCAGCACCTTTGGCGATGGCGACCCGCCGGACAACGCCACGGGTTTCTGGCAGACCCTGCAAGGTGCCCAGGGCCAGGCCCTGGCGCAAAGCCGCTACAGCGTACTGGCCCTGGGCGACAGCAACTACGACCAGTTTTGCGGCTTCGGTCGCAAGCTCGACGAGCGTCTGAGCGAACTCGGCGCCGAACGCCTGCTGCCACGCCTGGAGTGCGAGCAGAATGCCCAGCAAAGCATCGAGCCCTGGCTCACAAGCCTGTGCACAGCGCTCAGCGGCCCGTCCACACCCCCGACAATCATCGCCAGCGCGGATGTGGTCGCCACGACACAACCCACCCTGACCGACATCGGCAGCCCCTACAGCCGCCATCACCCCTTGCACGCCCGCCTTCTGCACAACCAGGTACTCAATGCCCCGGGGGCGGAAAAGGAAACCCGGCACCTGGTGTTCGACCTCGGCGACCAGGACTTCCCGTACCAGGCCGGCGATGCCCTCGGCGTCTGGCCGAGCAATTGCCCGACGTCGGTCGACAAGCTGCTGGAGATCCTGCAACTGGACGGCGACAACGTGGTTACGCTCAAGGACAAGGCGCCGATGGCGCTGCGCGAGGCCCTGCTCGACCACCTGGACATCACCCGGATCACCCCGGAAATCCTACGCCGGGTCTGCGGACTCTGCGCCAGTCCCTGGCTGGATGAATTACAGGAGGAAGCCAACCAGGCCCGGCTCAAGGATTGGCTCCGGGGCCGGCAACTGCTGGACCTGCTGCACGAGTTCCCCATCAGCCTCGGCGCCAATCAGTTGGTCAGCCTGCTCAAGCCTTTGCAGCCGCGCCTGTACTCGATTTCCTCCAGCGCGAAAGTCACCCCGGCGCAGGTGCACCTGACGGTTTCCACCGTGCGCTACCGGCATGGCGAACAGATCCGTGGCGGGGTCTGTTCGAGCTTTCTCGCCGACCGCGCCGCCAGTACCGGCGTGCGCCTGTTTATCCAGCGCACCACGCACTTCCGGATCCCGCAGGATCCGCGAACCCCCATGATCATGATCGGCCCCGGCACCGGCATCGCACCGTTTCGCGCCTTTCTGCAAGAGCGCCAGGCCCAGGGCGCCGAGGGCAGGAACTGGCTGTTTTTCGGAGAACAACGCGCCGCCAGCGACTTCTACTACCGCGAGGAGCTGGAGGCCTGGCTGCGCAGCGGTCACCTGAGTCGCCTGGACACCGCCTTCTCCCGTGACCAGACTGAAAAGATCTACGTGCAGCAGCGCATGCTCGAAGCCGGCGCGCAGCTCTGGAGCTGGCTGGAGCAAGGCGCCAGCGTCTATGTCTGCGGCGATGCCGGCCGCATGGCCAAGGACGTCGACGCCGCGCTGAAGAAAATCGTCCAGGTCCATGGCCGGATGAGCGGCGGTGCGGCGGGTTTGTATGTCAGTGCCCTGAGCAAGGATCGACGTTATCTGCGGGATGTCTATTGAGTGGAATCTTCAATACACCGCAAACCTGTAGGAGCTGGGCTTGCCCGCGAAGCTTTTAGCGTTATGAAGGGCCTCTTCGCTGGCAAGCCATGCTCCTACAGGGGGCCTGACCGACAGGCATCGGCACAACTATTGCTCCGCCTTGTGACAGGCGTCAGCCCCACAGCTTCAGGAATCACCGCATGCACAACGATTTGGCAAGGTCCCCATTGGCCTGGGTAGCGGGCAGCGATGCTCCGGAAAAGAACGTGCTCAACCTCGGCTATATGCCCTTGAGCGACAGTGCCTCCCTGGTGGTCGCGGCCACCCAGGGCTTTGCCCAACCCTATGGCCTGACCCTCAATCTGCAACGCCAGAACTCCTGGGCCGGCCTGAGCGACAAGCTGGTCAGCGGCGAGCTGGATGCCGCCCATGGCCTGTACGGCATGATCTACGCCATCCAGCTGGGCATCAGCGGCACGCCGGCCACCGACATGGCGGTGCTGATGGGCCTGAACCAGAACGGCCAGAGCATCAACCTCTCGCAACCGCTCAAGAACGCCGCCGTCACCAGCCCCCAGGCCTTGCAACAACGTGCCCGCAGCGGCCAGGCCAAACTGACCTTCGCCCAGACCTACCCCACCGGCACCCACGCCATGTGGTTGTATTACTGGCTGGCCAGCCAGGGCATCCATCCGCTGGAAGACGTCAACAGCGTGGTGGTGCCGCCACCGCAAATGCTCGAACACCTGCAAGCCGGACGCATCGACGGTTTCTGCGTCGGCGAACCCTGGGCCGCCCATGCCATCGAGCAGGGCCAGGGCTTTACCCTCGCCACCAGCCAGGCGATCTGGCCGGACCATCCGGAAAAGGTCCTGGCCTGCACCCGCGCCTTCGTCGAAGAGTATCCCAACACCGCGCAAGCCCTGGTGATGGCGATCCTGGAGGCCAGCCGTTTTATCGAAGAGAGCCAGGAAAACCTTCGCAGCACCGCGCAATTGCTTAGTGGTCGCGACTACCTCGACGCTCCCCTGGCGAGCATCGAGCCACGCCTGCTCGGTCGCTACGACGACGGTCTCGGCCGGCATTGGCAAGATCCCCACGCCCTGACCTTCCATGACCGTGGCGCGGCCAACTATCCGTACCTCTCCGACGGCATGTGGTTCATGACCCAGTTCCGTCGCTGGGGCCTGCTGCGCGAGGCGCCGGATTACCTGGGCGTGGCCGGCCAGGTCCAGCAACTCGACCTCTACAGCCGCGCCGCGAACGCGCTGGACATCCCCATACCCAACACCCCGATGCGCAGCAGCCAACTGCTCGACGGCCAGATCTGGGACGGTTCCAACCCCGAGGCCTACGCCCGTGGTTTTGCCCTGCATGCCCTCAATGATCACTGACAGGAGCTGGCCGCCATGCTGAAAATCCTGCTGATCAACGACACCTCGAAGAAGCTCGGGCGCCTGCGCATGGCCTTGAGCGAAGCCGGTTTCGAGGTGGTCGACGAATCCGGCCTGACCATCGACCTGCCCGCGCGGGTCGAGGCGGTGCGTCCGGATGTGCTGCTGATCGACACCGACTCCCCCAGCCGTGACGTGCTCGAACAGGTGGTGCTGCTGAGTCGTGACCAACCGCGACCGATCGTCATGTTTACCGACGAACACGACCCCGCCGTGATGCGCCAGGCGATCAAGGCCGGGGTCAGTGCCTATATCGTCGAAGGCATCCAGTCCCAGCGCCTGCAGCCGATCATGGACGTGGCCATGGCCCGTTTCGAAAGCGACCAGCACCTGCGCGCGCAATTGCAGGCCCGCGACCAGCAGATCGCCGAGCGCAAGCGCATCGAGATGGCCAAGGGGCTGCTGATGAAAATGAAGGGCTGCGACGAGGCCGCCGCCCATACCCTGATGCGCCGCCAGGCCATGAGCAAGCAGCAGAAACTGATCCAGGTCGCCGAGCAGGTGATCGCCATGAGCGAGCTGCTCGACTGACATGCACCGCACCGCAACGCAGCACGGCCCCGCCAACGGGCTGCGTTGTGGGGCACAGGCTTTTTGCCCCCGCGCCACGGGCAACGCCCTGCAAAGGCCGCGTTTGAGCGCCGAACGAACTCGAACTGAAAGCTGGCACACATAGTGCTCAGGCAATACCCGGTAGCCAACGGCGGCTGCCCCACTCCGACAAAGACGTCGCAATCCCCTTCGTGCAAACGAACCGGGATGCGGCGTTTTTGCGTTTTTAGCGTCGGTAAACAGGGGCAGGCGGCCGGTGAACATCACCCGTGCGCAGGTTCCGCACCGTCGTTGAACCCTTTGGCAGATGAGGTGTTAGATGCACAACAGTTTCTGGAAAGCCGGCCATACACCGACCCTGTTCGCGGCGTTTCTGTATTTCGACCTGAGCTTCATGGTCTGGTACCTGCTCGGGCCGCTGGCGGTGCAGATCGCTACCGACCTGCAATTGACCACTCAACAGCGGGGTTTCATGGTCGCCACGCCGATCCTGGCCGGTGCCATCCTGCGCTTTATCATGGGCATGCTCGCCGACCAGCTGTCACCGAAAACCGCCGGCATCATCGGCCAGGTGATTGTGATCGTGGCCCTGCTGGCGGCCTGGCAACTGGGTATCCACAGCTATGAACAAGCCCTGCTGCTGGGCGTCTGCCTGGGCATGGCCGGGGCCTCCTTCGCCGTCGCCCTGCCCCTGGCTTCGCAATGGTATCCGCCACAACACCAGGGCAAGGCCATGGGCATCGCCGGCGCCGGCAACTCGGGCACCGTGATCGCCGCCCTGGCGGCGCCGCTGCTGGCCGCCGCCTTCGGCTGGGTCAATGTGTTCGGCCTGGCCCTGATCCCCCTGGTGTTGACCCTGGTGCTGTTCAGCCTGATGGCGCGCAACGCCCCCAACCGCGCCAAGGCCAAATCCATGGCCGACTACCTGAACGCCCTCGGCGACCGTGACAGCTGGTGGTTCATGTTTTTTTACAGCGTCACCTTCGGCGGCTTTATCGGCCTGGCCAGCGCCCTGCCCGGTTACTTCCACGACCAGTACGGCCTCAATCCGCAAACCGCCGGCTACTACACCGCCGCCTGCGTGTTCGCCGGCAGCCTGATGCGTCCGTTGGGCGGCGCCCTGGCCGATCGTTTCGGCGGGATTCGCGCCCTGCTCGGCACCTACGCCATTGCCACCCTGTGCATCGGCGCGGGCCTGATGCGTCCGTTGGGCGGCGCCCTGGCGGATCGTTTCGGCGGGATTCGCGCCCTGCTCGGCACCTACGCCATCGCCACCCTGTGCATCGGCGCGGTGGGTTTCCACCTGTCCAGCTCGGTGGCGGCCCTGGCGCTGTTCGTCATGGCCATGCTCGGCCTCGGCGCCGGCAATGGGGCGGTGTTCCAACTGGTGCCGCAGCGCTTTACCAAGGAAATCGGCGTGATGACCGGTCTGGTCGGCATGGCCGGCGGTATCGGCGGCTTTCTGCTCACGGCCGGGCTGGGGGCGATCAAGCAGAGTACCGGTGACTACCAGCTCGCCCTCTGGTTGTTCGCCAGCCTGGGGCTGATCGCCTGGTTCGGCCTGTACGGGGTCAAGCGCCGCTGGAGAACCACCTGGGGTTCGGCAGCCTTCTCCGCCGCCCGGGTCTGAGTACCGACCATGGGCCTGCAGCTCAGTTATGCCGAGGCCAGCGCCAGCGGCCCCCGGGAGCAGAACCAGGATGCGACACGCCTGGTGATTCCGGTGCCGGTCCTGGCCGCCAGCAAGGGTTACCTGTTCGCCCTCGCCGATGGCGTCAGCCAGTGTGCCGACGGCGGCCTGGCCGCGCGCTCGACCTTGCAGGCCCTGGCGCTGGACTATTACGCCACGCCGCCGACCTGGGGCGTGTCCCAGGCCCTGGACCGGGTCTTGCTGGCGCAGAATCGCTGGCTGCATGCCAATGGCGGGCAGTCGCCCTTGTTGACCACCCTCAGTGCGCTGGTGCTGCGCGGGCGTTCATTCACCCTTGCACATATCGGTGATTGTCGGGTCTATCGCTGGTTTGCCGGACAGTTGCAGCGCCTCAGCGAGGATCACGCCTGGGACCAGGCCGGCATGCAGCATGTGCTGAAACGTGCCCTGGGCCTGGAACAGCATCTGGTGGTCGACTACCTGGAAGGCGAATTGCGCCAGGACGAACAGTTCCTGATCCTCAGCGACGGTGTCTGGGCCACCCTCAGCGATGCCTCGATCACCGCCATCCTGCAACGCGATCTGCCGCTGGAGCAGACCACCCGAGCCCTGGTCGAGGCCGCGCATCAGTCCGGCAGCCAGGACAATGCCAGTGCGGTGCTGGTGCGCGTCGATGAATTGGCCGATAGCGGCCTCGACGATCTGCTCGGGCGAGCCGAACAATGGCCGCTGCCGCCAGCATTGAAAGCGGGACAGTCGTTCGAGGGCTGGCAGGTCGAGGGACTGTTGAAACAGAGTCGCCAGTCACTGCTGTACCGGGTCCACGACGCGCAGCAGCAACCCTGGCTGCTGAAAACCCTGCCACCCCAGCGCCAGGACGACACCGCCGCGGCCCAGAGCCTGTTGCTCGAGGAATGGTTCCTGCGGCGCATGACCGGCCGCCACTTCCCCGAAGTGCATCCCGCCGAGCAGCGACAACACCTGTATTACCTAATGCGCGAATACCCGGGGATGACCCTCGCCGAACACTTCGACGCTCACGGCCAGCTGGGGCTCAACCAGGGGCTGGAGTTGGCTTTACGACTGCTGCGGGCGGTGGGCCTGCTGCACCGGCGCAACCTCCTGCACCGAGATATCAAGCCGGAGAACCTGTTGCTGGGTGTCGACGGCGAACTGCGGGTGCTGGACTTCGGCCTGGCCTACTGCCCCGGGCTGAACCGCCAGCGCGATGGCGAGCTTCCCGGCACGCCGAGCTATATCGCCCCGGAAGCCTACGGCGGTGCGCCACCGAGTACGGCGCAGGATCTGTATAGCGTCGGCGTCAGCCTGTATTACCTGCTGACCGGGCACTACCCCTATGGCGAAATCGAAGCCTTCCAGCGTCCGCGATTCGGCTCGCCGGTGCCGGCCAGCCGTTATCGCCCGGACCTGCCCGACTGGCTCGAACACAGCCTCGGCAAGGCCCTGGCCAGCGACCCGGCCCAACGCTACGAAACCGCCGAGGAATGGCTGCTGGCCCTGCAACAGGCCGAGCACTTGCCGGCTCCGCGCCCCCGGCCCTTGCTGGAGCGCGAACCGCTCAAGGTCTGGCGCGCCCTGGCCCTTGGCTCCCTGCTGTTGAACCTGATCCTGCTGGCCTGGCGACTGCACGGCTGAAACGAACACCCCCTGGAGAAATGAATATGCATGGCAAAGTCTGGTTGGTGGGTGCCGGCCCCGGTGACCCGGAACTCCTGACCCTCAAGGCGGCGCGCGTCCTGCGCGGTGCCCAGGTGGTGATGGTCGATGACCTGGTCAATCGCGCCGTGCTCGAACATTGCCCCGATGCCCGGGTGATTGCCGTGGGCAAGCGCGGTGGTTGTCGCTCGACGCCACAGGCCTTTATCCATCGGCTGATGCTGCGGTATGCCCGCCAGGGCAAATCGGTGGTCCGCCTCAAGGGCGGCGACCCGTGCATCTTCGGCCGCGCCAGTGAAGAAGCCGATTGGCTGCAGGCCCGCGGGATCGAGGTCGAAGTGGTCAACGGCATCACCGCCGGGTTGGCCGGTGCCACCCACTTCGGCATCCCGCTGACCTTGCGCGGTGTGGCCCGAGGCGTGAGTTTCGTCACCGCCCATACCCAGGACGACAGCCCGCTGGACTGGACCGCCCTGGCACACAGCGGCACGACCCTGGTGGTCTATATGGGCGTGGCCAAGCTGGCGGAAATCCGCAGCAATCTGATCGCCGCCGGACTCGCCGCCAGCACTCCGGTGGCACTGATCGAAAATGCCTCGCTGCCCCAGCAACGGGAATGCCGTAGCGATCTGGCCAACATGCACGACGACGCCCTGGCCTTCGCCCTGAAAAGCCCGGCGATCCTGGTGATCGGTGCCGTGGCGGCCAGTGCGGTCATGACGGTTCACGCCACCCGTTCGTCCCCCGGGCTGCGCTCGAAGTAGCGTTTGTATTCGCGACTGAACTGCGACGAACTCTGGTAGCCCACCCGATGGGCCACCTGCGCCACGCCCAGGCCGTCGCCCACCAGCAGGCGCTGGGCCTTGATCAGGCGCAGGCGCTTGAGGTACTGCACCGGTGACAACAGGGTGCTGCGCTTGAAATGTTCATGGAAGGTCGAGGTGCTCATGTTCGCGTAACGCGCCAGGGTATCGACGTTCAAAGGCTCGGCGAAATGCTCGTGCAAGTGCCGCAGGGAAGCGGCCAACCGCGCAAACTGGCCCTGTTGCTCGACCAGCGCCCGCAAGGCTCCCGCCTGGGGCCCACGCAGCGCGGTAAACAGCACCTCGCGCAAGCGCGCCGGCCCCATGATCCGACACTCCAGCGGATCGTGCAGGCAACGCAACAGCTGCTCCACGCTGTGGCGCATGGCATCGTCTAGGGCCACCGAGGTCATCGGCTCCGGCTCAGGAGCCCCGCGCTCCGCCACCAGCCCCATCGCCAGCACCAGTTCACTCAGCAGCGCCCGATCGATACCGATGTACACGCCAAGCAAGGGCGCTTCGACGCTGGCAAAGGCTTCGTACTCGAACGGCACCGGCAGGGCCTGGATCAGATAATACCCGGCACCGTACTCGAAGGTCCGCTCTCCCAGGTAGGCCCGCTTGCGGCCCTGGGCAATGACGATCAGGCTCGGCTCGTAGATCTGCGGGCAGCGCGCCACGTCGCTGCAGGTGGAAATGATCCGCACCTTGGGCAGCAGGGTCGACTGGAACCCCGAGCGAGTGGCCAGCGGCCGGAGCAATGAAACCAGCGTGGCATTGGCGTCGAGCTGACGGGGCAGCGGCATGGCAAAAACTTCACGGAAAAGGGGATGGGAACATCATCGCAGGTCCTGGGCCAGAGGAAAGCAGCCGAGCGCCGATGCCAGAGGATTAGGCATGCCCGCCGGAGGAATAGCCATGGCCGGAGCCGGGGAGCGACGTCGAGAATGGCCCGACTTACCTGTCACTTTTTTTGCGAGGTTCCCCATGTATACCGCCATCGGTTATGCCGCTCAATCCGCCACGACGCCCCTCGCCCCCATCAGTTTCCAGCGCCGTGCGCCACGGCCGGATGACGTCGCCATCGAGATTCTCTACTGCGGCGTCTGCCACACCGATATCCATCAGGCCCGAAACGAGTGGGGCCTGGCCGTCTATCCGCTGATGCCGGGGCATGAAATTGTCGGCAAGGTCACCGCCGTCGGCGCCCAGGTCACCCGGCACAAGGTCGGCGACCTGGTGGGTGTCGGCTGCATGGTCGACTCCTGCCGCCATTGCGATGCCTGCCACGCGGACCTGGAGCAATACTGCCTGGAACGCCCGACCATGACCTACGCCCACCGGGACCGGGTCGACGGCAGCCTGACCATGGGCGGTTACTCCGACAGCATCGTGGTCAGTGAGCATTTCGTTGTGCGCATTCCAGAGAAACTCGACCCGGCCAGCGCCGCGCCGATTCTCTGCGCCGGCATCACCGCTTATTCGCCGCTCAAGCACCATGGCGTCAAGCCAGGCGACAAGGTCGGCATTCTCGGCATGGGCGGCCTGGGCCATATGGGCATCAAGTTCGCCAAGGCCCTGGGCGCCGAAGTCACCCTGTTCACCCGCTCGGCGAGCAAGGCCGAGGAAGGTCTGCGCCAGGGCGCCGACCATGTGATCGTCTCCAGCGACGCCGAACAGATGGCCGCCGCCGCGGGCCGTTTCAACTTCCTGCTGGACACTATCCCGGTGCAACACGACCTCAACCCCTACCTCGATACCCTGGCGTTCGACGGCGTGCATATCCTGGTGGGCCTGATCGAACCGGTGGACCCGGCGCTGCACGCCGCCAAGCTGGTGATGAAACGCCGGGTGCTGGCCGGATCGCTGATCGGTGGTATCGCAGAAACCCAGGAGGTGCTGGATTTCTGCGCCGAACACGGCATCACCTGCGACATCGAGATGCTCGACATCCGCCAGATCAACGAAGCCTACAACCGCGTGGTTGCCGGTGACGTGAAGTACCGCTTCGTGATCGACATGGCGACCCTCAAGGCCTGATCAAGACTGTAGGCGCCAGCGCTGGCGCCTCCAGGCTCAAGCCACCCGTTCCTCCCCCGGATTGCGATTGAAGTAGCGTTTGTATTCGCGACTGAACTGCGACGTACTCTGATAGCCCACCCGGTGCGCCGCCTGCGCCACGCCCATGCCTTCGGCCAGCAGCAACTGCTGGGCCTTGAGCAGGCGCAAACGCTTGAGGTACTGCACCGGCGACAGCAGCGTGCAGCGCTTGAAACGTTCGTGAAAGGTCGAGGCGCTCATATTGGCGTAACCGGCCAGGGTGTCGATGTTCAACGGCTCGGTGTAATGGCTGTGCAAATGATTCAAGGCATTGGCCACCCGGGCAAAGTGGCCCTGCTGCTCGACCAGGGCCCGCAACACATCGGATTGTGGCCCACGCAAGGCCGCAAACAACAGCTCGCGCACCCGCGCCTGGCCCATGACGCGGCATTCCAGCGGGTCCTGCAGGCAAAGCAGCAAACGTTCGACGCAGCCGCGCAAGGTGTCGTCGAACACCACCGAAGTCATGGACTCCAGCGTCTGCGCCGCCGCCGGGCGATCGTGGTTGAGGCCCATGCTCAACACCAGCTCACCGAGCAGCACCCGATCAATACCAACGGAAATCCCCAGCAAGGGCTCGTTCGCGGACTTGGCAAAGGTCTCGCATTCAAACGGCACCGGCAGGGCCTGGATCAGATAGTGCCCGGCGCCATACTCCAGGGTGCGCGGCCCCAGGTACGCCAGCTTGCTGCCCTGGACCATGATCATCAGGCTCGGCTCGTAGATCTGCGGGCCCCGGGCCAGATCGCAACTGGCGCGCAGCACCTGCACCCCGGGCAGCAGGGTCGGCGCGAAACCGTCGCGGGTGGCCAGGGACTCGATCAGCGCAACCAGGGGGGCATTGGCGTCCAGATGACGGGTCAACTGCATGGCAAAAACTTCACGGAAAAAGGGATGAGAACATCTTCGCAGGTCCGGGGACACAGGCGAATGGCGAAAACGCGATACCGGAGGAATAGGCAAGACACGCGGAGGAATCGCCATGGCCCTCGCCGCCCCCGGCGCAGAGAATGCACCGCCTCAACCGTCACAGCTTTGCGAGGCTCCTCATGTACACCGCCATCGGTTATGCCGCCCAGTCGCCTACCACGCCCCTCGCCCCCATGACCTTCCAGCGTCGCTCGCCGCGACCTGACGATGTCGCCATCGAGATCCTCTACTGCGGCGTCTGCCACTCCGACATCCACCAGGCCCGCAACGAGTGGGGCATTGCCGTCTACCCGTTGATGCCCGGTCATGAAATCGTCGGCAAGGTCACCGCCGTCGGTGCCAGCGTCACCCGGCACAAGGTCGGCGACCTGGTCGGCGTCGGCTGCATGGTCGACTCTTGCCGTCATTGCGAAGCCTGCTCCGCGGACCTCGAGCAATACTGCCTCGAAGGCCCGACCATGACCTACGCCACCCCGGATCGGGTCGATGGCAGCAACACCATGGGCGGTTACTCCGACAGCATCGTGGTCAGCGAACACTTCGTCGTGCGCATTCCGGAAAAACTCGACCTGGCCAGCGCCGCGCCGATTCTCTGCGCCGGCATCACCACCTACTCGCCGCTCAAGCACTATGGCGTCAAGCCGGGCGACAAGGTCGGGGTTCTCGGCATGGGCGGCCTGGGCCATATGGGCATCAAGTTCGCCAAGGCCATGGGCGCCGAAGTCACCCTGTTCACCCGTTCGGCGAGCAAGGCCGAGGAAGGCCGTCGCCAGGGCGCCGACCATGTGATCGTGTCCACCGATGCCGAGCAGATGGCCGCCGCCGCGGGCCGTTTCAACTTCCTGCTCGATACCATCCCGGTGCAGCACGACCTCAACCCCTACCTCGACACCCTGGCCTTCGACGGCGTGCATATCCTGGTGGGCCTGATCGAGCCGGTGGACCCGGCGCTGCATGCCGCCAAGCTGGTGCTCAAGCGCCGGGTACTGGCCGGTTCGCTGATCGGCGGCATTGCAGAAACCCAGGAAGTCCTGGATTTCTGCGCCGAGCACGGCATCACCTGCGACATCGAGATGCTCGACATCCGCCAGATCAACGAGGCCTACAGCCGCATGATCGCCGGTGACGTGAAGTACCGTTTCGTGATCGACATGGCGACCCTCAAGGCCTGATAAAGACTGCGCGCGCCACAGCAGGAGCCGGTAAACCGGCTCCTGCCCCTCCCACCGGGCCTGCATCCACGCAACGGCCCCATGCTATATTCGCGTCCCTTTCCGACCCACAGAAGGAATGCCGACGTGAACAAGAAGACCGGCATCAGAGCCCAGCAAGCCGACCAGACCCGCGCGCGTATTCTCAAGGCGGCGGTGAAGGTGTTCACCCGCGACGGTTATTCCGGCGGCCGGGTCGAGAGCATTTCCCGCGAGGCCGAATCCAACGACCGCATGCTCTACTACTACTTCGGCAGCAAGGAGCGCCTGTTCATCTGCGTGCTGGAGCACACCTACGAACAGTTCAACAAAGCCGAAAGCAAGCTCAAGCTGAACCTCGAGGAACCCCTGCAAGCCTTGCAGGACATGGTGGCCTTCGTCTGGAACTACTACGTCAAGCACCCCGAATTCGTCGCCATCCTGAGCATCGAGAACCTGCACAAGGGCCAGCATGCGCAGCAGTCGGGCGAGTTGCGGCGGCTTTCCGGTGAGGCGGTGGGCGTGCTGCGACCGATCCTCGAAGCCGGCCAGGCCAAGGGCATCTTTCGCGAGGACCTGGACATCAAACATGTGTACCTGATGATCGCTTCGCTCTGTTATTTCTATAACTCCAACCAGCACACCCTGAGCTCGTTCCTCGGGGAGCCGCTGGCGGAGAAACGCCAGCAGCAGGACTGGCTGGCGTTTATCAGTGACTTGGTGGTGCGTGGGGTGCTGCGCCTGCCGTAGCCCTCTGTCGCACAAAAATCATTGAGGCGAACATATTATTGTGGCGAGCGGGCTTGCCCGCGCTGGGGTGCGAAGCGCCCCTAAAACCTGACATCGCGGTGTATCAGATATAACGAGGAGCATGGTTTTGCGGCTGCTTCGCAGCCGAGCGCGGGCAAGCCCGCTCGCCACAATGTCCCCGCGTCTGCCAGAAATATCCCTGCGTCTACCGGGTTTGATCAGTGCGTACCGGGATTGGCTCGTACGTGAGCCACGGTCTTTTCCAACCCCTGCCACGGCGCCGCTTCGCCGGCAAACCGGCTGCGCAGATACGCCGCCAACTCCGCCACCTGGGTATCGGAAAAACTGTCCTTGAACCCCGGCATATACCCCAGGTCCCGGGTCGCCGGATTCTGGATACCCTGCAGGATCACCTTGAGCAGATTGTCCGGCACATCGCTGTGCACATTGCTGTTGGTCGCCAGCGAAGGACTGACCCCGAACAACTTCGGCCCCAACCCATCGGCGTGGCAACCCTGGCAGGAGCCCTCGAACAGTCGCTGGCCATTACTCAGTGACAACTTCACCTCGGGCACCACCTTCTGCGCGGCGGCTACCGGCCGGGTCGCCTGCTCCACCACCTGCGCCTCGGCATCCGCCCCGTTCAACGACGCCAGGTACACCGCCATCGCCCGCACATCCTCTTTCGGCAATTTCGCCAGCTCAGTGACCACCGGCCCCATCGGCCCCGTCGCCACGCCATGGGCATCGGAGTAACCGGTGCTCAGGTAGGTGAACAACTGATCCTCGGTCCAGGGCGTCGGCGCCTTCGACAAGCCGTTCAACGCAGGTGCTTCCCAGCCATCGACCATCGCGCCACTCAAAAACGCCGCCCCGCCCTTTTCCGCACCGAAGAGATTGCGTGGCGAATGACAGGCCGCGCAGTGCCCCAATCCATTGACCAGATAAGCCCCACGATTCCACTGCTCACTGCGCTGCGGCTGCACCTGGATTTCCCCCTTGCGCAGGAACAAGGCATTCCAACCCGCCATCAACGGCCGCTGGTTGAACGGAAAACTCATCGCATTGGCCTTGGCCGGCTGGCTGACCGGCGCCTGGGACATCAGGTAGGCATACAGCGCCTGCATATCGGCATCGTTGATATTGCGAAACGCCGTATAGGGAAACGCCGGATACAGATTGCGTCCGTCGCGGCCGATCCCGTCACGCATCGCCCGCTCGAAGGCCGGATACGACCAACTGCCGATGCCGGTCTTCACATCCGGGGTGATATTGCTGCTGTACAAGGTGCCGAACGGCGTCTCCATCGCCAGCCCGCCGGCATTGGTCGCGCCCCCCGGCGCCGTGTGGCACACCGCGCAATCGCCCACCGCCGCCAGCAAGCGCCCGCGCTCCAGGGTCGCCGTCGACCAGGTCCCGGCACTGGGTGGCGCGATGGGGGCGATTTCGCCGTGCCAGGGCCAGGCCGTGGCAGCCATGCCGAGCAGCGCACCAAAGGCCGCGAACAACGAACCGAACAACCATTTCGAACGTTTCTCCGGCGACTTCGGCGGATCCCCGGCCGTCCCGGCATTGAGCGCCTGCAACACCCGCTCAGGGGTGATCGGCAATTCGCGAAAACGAATCCCGGTGGCATCGAAGATCGCATTGGCGATCGCCGCCGCGCTCGGCACCGAGGCCGATTCGCCGGCGCCCATGGGCGGCTCGCTCTGACGCGGCATCATCAACACATCGATCTGCGGCACCTCGGGAAAGGTCAGGATCGGATAACCGCCCCACTCCTTGCTCGACACCGTCGACTCCTCGAAGGTCACCCGCTCCTTGAGCACCCGGCTGGTGGACTGGATCACATTGCCGTGAATCTGGTGCCGCACGCCGTCGGGATTGATCATCATCCCCGAGTCATGGCCGATCACCACCCGGGTTACCGAGACATCGCCGGTCTGCCGGTCCACCGCCACATCCGCGACCCAGGCCGCCCAGGCCGCGCCGAAGCCGGGAAACTTGCTGTGGATATAACGCGCATAGGCAAAACCACGCCCGCGCAGCAGATGGTCCTCGTTGGGTGTTTGCATCGGCGCGGTGCGCGGGGTCCAGGCGGCCCGTTCAGCGGTGGATTTCACCAGGTCGATGGCCCGCTGGTCCGGCAGGTAACGCAGGCGATATTCCACCGGATCGACCCCGGCGGCGAAAGCCAGCTCATCGATATAGGATTCATGGGCAAAGGTGTTGGGCAAGGCCGACACGCCGCGCATCCACGAGGCCCGGACAATCGGCGACATATCGTTGATGCTGACCCGCATATGCTCATAGGCATAAGGCGGGATCGACGTGCGGTCGCCCATTTCGAACATCGCCGCCACCGGCTCGACCCGCCCGGTCAGCAGCAAGGCCAGGGTCGGCGCGCCGTTGGACGGGTAGCTGGTCTCGAAGTCGTAGGCCGCCACGCTGCCATCAGCATTCAGGCCACCATCGATATCCATCAGTTGCGCCGTGCCCTTGGGTTCCCAGGCGTGTTCCTGGTCGCGGGTCAGTTGCACCCGCACCGGCTTGCCCACCGCGCGGGACAGCAACAAGGCGTCGGCACAGACGTCATCGGCGCAGTTGCGGCCGTAACAGCCGGAAGCTTCCATGCGGATGATCTCGATGCGCTCTTCCGGGTATTCCAGCAGCCAGGCCAGGTCGGCCCGCAGCAGGTGCGGATTCTGGCTGCCGGACCAGACCCGGATACCCTCCTCGTGATAATCCGCCAGGCCACAGGACGGGCCAATGGAGCCGTGCATCTGATAGGGCCAGAGGTAGGTGCGCGGCATGCGCTGGCTGGCACCGGCGAGTGCGGCGTCGACGTCGCCCTGGTCCAGCACCGTGCGCTTGATCCGCGGATTGTCGCGAATCGCCTGCTCGACATCGCTCAGGTCCGGCAGCTTCTGCGTCCAGTCCTTCCAACGCACCCGTAACTCCCGGGCGGCCTTCGCCGCTTGCTCTTCACGCAACGCGACGACCCCGACAAAGTCGCGAATCACCACCACCGCGACGATCCCGGGGATATGGGCGATGGACGACTCATCGACCTCCAGCAGGCTGTTGCCGACAAAGTCGCCGCTGTCGAAACCGGCATAAGGTGGACGCACGACCCGACCGTGAAGCATGTCCGGCACGCGCATGTCATGGACATAAATCAGTTCGCCAGTAGCCTTGGCCGGAATATCCACCCGCGCCGTGCCCTTGCCCACCAGCCGGTACTCTTCGGCCGGCTTAAGCGGCGCGCTGCCGCTGATGCGCAACTCGTCATGCTCACCCGCCACCAACTCGCTGTAACTCAGGACCCGGCCATCCGCCGCCTTGACGATGCCGTGTTCGACCCGCAACGCTTCCACGTTCACCGACCAATGCGCGGCGGCCCGTTCCAGCAGGAAACGCCGGGCTTCGGCCGCGGCATTGCGCAGGGGAATCGCGGAAATCTGCAAGGTGGCGCTGGCAATGGTCGCGCCCTGGTTCGGCGCGCGCTCGGTGTCGCCGAGCACCATGCACACCTGCGCCACCTCCAGGTCCAGCTCTTCGGCGACGATCTGCGCCAGCGAAGTGCGAATACCGGTGCCCAGGTCCACATGGCCGTTGAAGGCATAGACGAGGCCATCGTCGTTGACCGCGATAAACAGCCCCAGCTCCTTGGGTTTGACCAGCGGCGTGCCGCCCTTGGCCACCGGCCCCGAGGGCGGCAGGATATCGTCGACGATCAGCAGCACGCCGGTCTTGGCCAGCCATTGGTCGCGGGTGGGGATGGCGTCGCTCATGGTCGTCGATCCTGGTTCAAGGCAATGGACGGGCGGCACGCAGCACCGCGCGAAGGATTTCGATATGGGTGCCGCAACGGCAGAGATTGGCCGAGAGTTCCTGGCGGATCTGCGCTTCGCTGGGGTGCGGGATACGGTCGAGCAAGGCCTTCGCGGTCATGATCATGCCGTTCAGGCAGTAACCGCACTGGGCCGCCTGCTCGTCGATAAAGGCCTGCTGCACCGGGTGCGGCGCCTCGCGGCTGCCGAGGCCTTCGAGGGTGACGATCTGCCGGTCCACGGCGCCGGCCAGGGGAAACACACAGGAGCGCGCGGCCACGCCGTCGACAATCACCGTGCAGGCCCCGCACTCCCCCAGGCCGCAGCCGTACTTGGGGCCGTTGAGCCGCAGGTCGTTGCGCAGCACCAGCAACAGCGGGGTGTCGGCCATGGCCGTGACTGAGTGTCGTTGGCCGTTGACCTCAAGGGCGACCGTGATTTCCTGCATCGTCATGGATTGCGCTCGCTTCATTTGATGAAGTAACCACTACATGAAAAGAGCGTGGGTCGAGGATGATGTCTCCTGACGACACACTTTTTTCGATGAAGTGGTTACTACATGAAGGGAGAGCAAGAAGAGTGCCAGCAGAGCACTTGGCACTCGGATACTGCGTGGGGAACAGCGATTACTCGTCGCGGTCGTCGATCATCTTGCGCAGCAGGAACAGCACGGCGACCTGTTCGGCGGGATTGAGGTTGCTCATGGTCAGTTCGCTGATCTTCGCCGCGCAGGGCACGGTCTGCTGCACCAGCCGGCTGCCGGCCTCGGACAAACCGACAATGACTTTGCGCCGGTCTTCGGGGTCCGGCTCCAGGGTGATCAACTCACGGGCCCTGAGCCGCTCGACGATGCCGCGAATGGTCGCCTGGTCCACGGCAGTGGCCTTGACCAGTTCGGTCAGGGAGCTGGGGCCGTGATCGCGCACCGCGCACAGGGTGACGAACTGCACGGCGGTGAGCTGCGAGTCGCCGACATTCTGCTGGAAGATCGCCATATGCCGCTGGTAGGCCTTGCGCAGCAGGTGGCCGACTTGTTCGGAAAAGACATAAGGGTTGGAATCAGGAGTATCCGGCACGGCAGGCTCGAAAAGGCGAGGGAGAATGGGCAGGCATGATGGACAGGTTGGGGGGCAGACTCAAGTGTGAGGTTGCCAGACCCGGCCTCTTCGCGGGCAAGCCCTGCTCCTACAATTTTATGTCGAGCACAAAATCTGTATTCGACGCGAAACTGCAGGAGCAGGGCTTGCCCGCGAAGAGGCCCGCAAGAACACCAGAAGCTTCGCTGGCGAGCCCCTTCCCAGCAGACTCAGCGGGCCCGCGACGCCTCCGGCGCCACCACATCGCCGCCGATCACCACCGCCTGGTCATCCAGGTACACATCGCAATGGCGCAGCGGAATGTCCATATGGCACGGCGTCTTGCGCGTCCCGCCGACCTCGGTATTCGGCCCGGTGGAAAACAGGAAATTGCCATAGAACGCCCGGGCATCCATGCACATGCCGTCGTTCTTGTCGTGCAGCCCCATCGCCGTCCACTGCGCCCGTGGTTGCAGGCCCCAGCCGATATGGGAGATGCCGTACACCTCAGGGTCGTTGAAATACTTCATGTAGTCACGCAGGTACTCGGCCTCGAAACCACCGTGGATCGAGGTGATAAAGCCCTTCTCGATCTCCAGGGTGATCTTCTCCCGGGTATAGGTCTTGAACGGCAGGAGGATATCGCCGACATCCAGCACCAGCACGCCCTCGGCGGTTTCCTCGTTCGGCCAGGAGAACAGGAAGCCGCTCGGCCAGTGATCCCAACGCCCCGGCTCATCGGCAAAACCATACTCGGTCACCGACGGATACTGCCCCAGCGCCGCGCGGAAATCGCTGCCGGCACGGGAGGTCACATGGATCGAACGGGCCTTCTTCAACAGCTCTTCCGCCGCCAGCACCCGCACCTTGTCCGCCTCGGTCGGCAACATCCGCGCCAGCACTTCCGGCGGCTCCACCGCCAGCAGGATGCGCGTGCCGGTCTTGAGGATCTGCTCCTGTTCCGGCGAGTGCAGCAGCATCATGGTGTCGACGATCAGATCCGCCGCTTCCAGCGCCCGCTGCGCGGCGATATTGCCGGTCAGCGCGGTGTCGCCACAGTAGGCGGTCATGTCGTTACCCATGGCCGTCGGGTGGTTGAACGACGGCAATTCCACTGCGTACACCTTGGCCCCCAGGCGCTGCGCCGCCTCCATCGCCGAACGCACGGTGCGCGGATCGGAGTAATGGCTCTTGAGCACCGCGACGCTCTGGGTCGAGTCGACTTTCGACAGCTTCAACACGTGTTCAAACATCTGCGTCAGTTCGCAATCACTTACCGGCATCTTCCTCTCTCCTCTTCGCTCGCGCTGCACCAAGTCGAGGCGCGACGCTTCAGTCTAGTGCGTTTTTATAGCGTATACGCCATTTAATATCGATAAGACCTGAATTCACAGCGCTCTGCAAGCAGCAGACCAAAACGTTACCAACCCACACACAACCAACAAAACAAGGTTACTTAGCGTTACTAGAGGCTAAAAACGGTAAAAATTTAATTTTTATCGAGGATCTTCTCTTTTGAAAAAAAGAGCGTATACACTTTAAAAACCCGGTGGCCGAATCTGCCACCCCACACTCGGAACGAGGAGCAAGCCCCATGGCAAGCACGCAAAAAATCGCCATCGTCGGCGCGGGCCTGGGTGGCGCCGCCGCCGCCACGCTGTTGCAACAAGCTGGATTCGACGTGTCGATCTACGAGCAGGCCCCGGAGTTTTCCCGCCTGGGCGCCGGGATCCACATGGGTCCGAATATCATGAAGATCTTCCGGCGCATGGGCATCGAGCAGCAGCTCGACCAGATGGGCTCGCACCCGGATCACTGGTTCAGTCGCGACGGCATGAGCGGTGACTATCTGTCGCGCATTCCCCTCGGTGAATTCGCTCGCAAGGAATACGGCGCCTCCTATGTCACCGTGCACCGTGGCGACCTGCATGCCTTGCAGATGTCGACGATCAAGCCCGGCACCCTGCACTTCAACAAACGCCTGGACAAGATCGAGGACACCGGCGACCAGGTGCGCCTGAGCTTCACCGACGGCACCACGGCCAGCGCCGATATCGTTATCGGCGCCGACGGTATCAACTCGAAGATCCGCGAGGAACTGCTGGGCCACGAAGCCCCGCTGTACAGCGGCTGGGTCGCCCACCGGGCACTGATCACCCGCGACAAGCTGGCCCGCTACGACCTCGACTTCGAAGACTGCATCAAGTGGTGGAGCGAGGACCGGCACATGATGGTCTACTACACCACCGGCAAGCGCGACGAGTACTACTACGTCACCGGCGTGCCGCACCCGGAGCTGGACTTCGAAGGCCCGTTCGTCGACAGCAGCCGCGAAGAGATGTTCGAAGCCTTCCAGGGTTACCACCCCACCGTGCAGGCGCTGATCGAATCCACTGACACCGTGACCAAATGGCCGTTGCGCAATCGCAACCCGCTGCCGCTGTGGAGCCGTGGGCGCCTGGTGCTGTTGGGCGATGCCTGCCACCCGATGAAACCGCATATGGCCCAGGGCGCCGGCATGGCCATCGAAGACGCCGCCATGCTCACTCGCTGCCTGCAGGAAACCGGCCTCGGCGACCACCGCACCGCCTTCGAACTCTATGAAGCCAACCGCAAGGAACGCGCCTCGCGGGTCCAGGCGGTGTCCAACGCCAACACCTGGCTGCGCACCCAGGAAGATCCGGCCTGGGTCTACGGTTACGACCTCTACGCCCAGGTGCTGAAATCGGGGGTGGCGGCGTGAGCACTTTCGTCCACGGCGGCAACGTCCAAGCCAACGGTATCCGCCAGCACTACCTGCGGTATGGCGGCACCGGCCCGGCACTGATCCTGATCCCCGGCATCACCAGCCCGGCGATCACCTGGGGCTTCGTCGCCGAACGCTTCGGCCGGCACTTCGATACCTATGTATTGGATGTTCGCGGACGCGGCCTTTCATCCAGCGGAGCGGAACTGGACTACAGCGCCGAGACCTGCGCGAGCGATATCGCCGCCTTCGCCGCCGCCCTGGGCCTGGACAGCTACCACCTGGTCGGCCACTCCATGGGCGCACGCTTCGCCGTACGCAGTGCCGTGCTCAGCCCCGCCGGGGTCAAGAGCCTGGTGCTGATCGACCCGCCGGTGTCCGGCCCGGGTCGGCGCGAGTACCCGAGCAAGCTGCCCTGGTACGTTGACTCAATTCGCCAGTCATTGATCGGGATGGACGCCGAAGCGATGCGTGCCTTCTGTGCCACCTGGACCCAGGAGCAACTGCAACTGCGCGCCGAATGGCTGCACACCTGCTACGAACCGGCCATCGTCAGGGCCTTCAACGACTTCCATACGGTGGACTTCCACCAGGACCTGCCGCAGCTCAGCGCCCCCGCGCTGCTGCTGGTGGCTGGTCGCGGCGGCGTGATCCTGGCGGAGGACGAAGCGGAAATCCGCGCGCTGCAACCGAGCATCCAGATCGCCCACGTGCCCAATGCCGGCCACATGATTCCCTGGGACGACCTGGACGGTTTCTTCGCCGCCTTCGGTGACTTCCTCGGCGTGAGCCTGACTTGAACCTGAACCTGTGGGAGCCTTGAGATGAGCGAACAAAGCGCCAATGACAATTACCAGGGCGTCTGGGGCCAGCGGATCGGCTTCGGCCAGAAACCGGCCCTGCTGATGATCGATTTCATGCAGGGCTACACCACCGAGGGCGCACCACTGTTCGCCCCCGGCGTGGTCAGCGCCGTGGCCGAAAGCGTCGAGCTGCTGGACTGCGCCCGCCGTCATGGAGTTACGGTGGTGCACACCAATATTCGCTACCATCCTGGGCATTTCGCCGATGGCGGCATCTGGGTGCGCAAGGCGCCGGTGATGAAGGACATGGTCGAAGGCAATCCGCTCGCGGCCTTCTGCGAAGCGGTGTTGCCGCTGCCGTCGGAAGTGGTCATCAGCAAGCAGTACGCCAGTGCGTTTTTCGGCACCAGCCTGGCCTCGCAGTTGCACGCCCAAGGCATCGACACGGTGGTGCTGGCCGGTTGTTCCACCAGCGGCTGCATCCGCGCGACGGCGGTGGATGCCGTGCAGCATGGGTTCAGGACCATCGTGGTACGCGAGTGCGTGGGCGACCGCCACTCGGCGCCCCATGAAGCGAATCTGTTCGACATCGACAGCAAGTACGGCGATGTCGTCAGCAAACAGGAAGCGATCTCGAAGTTCCAGGGAGCTTGACCGCAGAACCGTGCCATAGAGCATGGTCGCGTAAAAAACTGAGCGTCGCCTCCGTGCGGAGCGTGACGCCCAGTCTTCTGACACTGCCTTTGGAAGCCGCCTTTACCGCGCTCCAGAGTGCTGGAAAAAGCGGCTGTAATAAAAACCATAAGTCACCGCCAGGAGACAAACGATGCCCATTGCGAATGCAACATCAGCGACTACGGTCGCCGACCCGACCCAAGCGCTTTACCACAAGATCACCTGGAAACTGATCCCGTTCCTGTGCTTCTGCTACCTGGCCGCGTACCTCGACCGGATCAATATCGGCTTCGCCAAACTGCAGATGCTCGACCAGCTGCACTTCAGCGAAACCGCCTTCGGCCTCGGTGCCGGGCTGTTCTTTGTCGGTTATATCCTCTTCGAAGTACCGAGCAACCTGGTGCTGGAAAAGGTCGGGGCGAAAATCTGGATCGCGCGGATCATGATCACCTGGGGTCTGCTCTCGGCCTGCACCATGCTGGTCACCTCCACCACCCAGTTCTACATCCTGCGTTTCCTCCTCGGCGCCGCCGAAGCCGGCTTCCTGCCGGGCGTGCTGTTCTACCTGACCACCTGGTTCCCGACCCATCGGCGCGGGCGGATCATCGCCCTGTTCATGATCGGCCTGCCGCTCTCCAGCGTTATCGGCGGACCGCTGTCGGGCTGGGTCATGGGCCACTTCGACCAGGTCAACGGGCTGCGCGGCTGGCAATGGCTGTTCCTGATCGAAGCCGTGCCCAGCGTGTTGCTCGGCATCCTGACCTTCTGGGCATTGCCGAACCACTTCCGCCAGGCCAAATGGCTCAATGAAGAAGAAAAGGCCGTACTCGAAAACGAACTGAAAAATGACGAGGCCAGCAGCCCCGACAGCAAGCAGCACTTTCGCGACGGTTTCTTCAACCTCAAGGTCTGGATGCTCGGCGGTATCGACTTCTCGATCCTGCTCAGCGCCTACGCCATGGGCTTCTGGATGCCGACCTTCATCCGCAACGCGGGTATCACCGACACCTTCCATATCGGCGTGCTCACCGCTCTGCCGAGTGTCGCCGCCCTGCTCGGCATGCTGCTGATCGGCGCCAGTTCCGACAAGCATCGCGAACGCCGCTGGCACATCATCGTGCCGTTTTTCGTCGGTGCCGTCGCCATGGCCACCAGCACCTTCTTTACCCATAACGTGGTGGCGACGGTGGCCCTGTTTGCCATTGCCTCGGCGGCGATCATCGGCGCGGTGCCGGTGTTCTTCAGCCTGCCGGCGACCTTCCTCAAGGGTACTGCTGCGGCCACCGGTTTTGCCCTGGCCTGTTCCCTGGCGAATATCGCCGGGCTGGTCAGCAACTCGCTGATGGGCGTGGCCATCGACCTCACCGGCAGCAGCGCCGGAGCCCTCTGGTTCTTCGCCGGTTGCCTGATCCTGAGCAGCTTCCTGGTGATCGCCCTGCCGGCAAAACTGGTCAATCGTTAAGTAACCACTTACCTGCCGGTGGCCTTTCCAGGCGTCGGCAGGCATGCTGGATTACCGCAATACAACAACAACTCATTGGGGCACATCACCATGCAACGCTTTCTCAAGGGCTGCGCGCTGGCGCTGGCTGTCGGTCTGTCCGCCGGCTCGCTGCAAGCGGCTGAAAAAGTCATCATCGACACCGATTTCAACGTACTGAACGACGACGGCCAGGCCTTTATCATGCTGGCGCAGTTGCACGCGCAGAAGAAGATCGACCTGCTGGGCATGACCCTGGTCAGTGGCAACGCCTGGGTCGACCAGGAACAGGTCGACGCGCTCAAGGCCGTGGAACGCATGGGGGTGGAAAAGGAGATCGGCGTCTACTCCGGCGCGGCCTATCCGCTGCTGCATGACTTCGCCACTTATCCACAGGAGCAGGCGATGTTCGGCGCCGGCTGGCCGGGGGCGTTCAAGAACCCGCGACCGACCTCGGCCGCGCAACTGGTCGCACCGCCCGATGGCCTGGCGACCCACACCAAGCTGCGCAGCGAAACCGCCCCGCAGTTCATTATCGACAGCGTGCGCAAATACCCCCACGAAGTAACCTTGCTGGCCATCGGTCCGCTGACCAACCTGGCCCTGGCGATCCGCCAGGCACCGGATATCGTGCCGTTGATCAAGCGCATCGTGTATATGGGCGGCGCCATCGAGATTCCCGGCAACACCACGCCGGCGGCGGAGTTCAACTGGTGGTTCGACCCGGAGGCGGCGAAGATCGTCCTGCGCTCGCCCATCGAACACGTGATCTTCCCCAACGATGTCTGTGAGAAAGTCACCTTCGATGCCTCGGTCTACAACCGGGTGATCGCGGCCAAGGGCGCGGTGCCGGAGTTGTACAAGAGCGTGTTCGGGCCAGAGTTCGCCAAGAACCCGGGCTATCACAGTTTTACCTGGGACAGCCTGCCGGCGTTGTTCCTCGCAGAGCCTGAGATCGTCACCGAATCCCGTGATATGTGGATCGATGTCGACACCCATTTCGGCCCGGACTACGGTCGCGCGCTGGGCTACAAGAAGAGCCCACCAGTGGGGACGCAGAAAGCCAAAATAGTGTTCGCGGTGGACCAGAAGAAATTCTGGAACGACTACGTCTCGCTGGTGACCTTGCCGACGCCGGTGAAAAAGCCCTGAGAATAGCGACGCCAAACAGACGATCATCGCTGGCTGGCCAGCGATGATCTCCATCATTCAGAACCGCACGTCAGCCGTACTCAGCACCTGCACAAACGCCCCGTTCAGGGTCGCGTTGTGATGTTCGACAATCGCCCGGGCCGACAACCCGGGCGTTTCCATGCAAGTATGGGCATCGCCCACCAGCACCGCCTCGAAACCCAGATCCCGGGTCAAGCGGCTAGTGCTGTCGACGCAATACTGAGTCTTCATCCCGACGATCACCAGACGCCCGATCCCGGCATCATCCAACTGCTCGGCCAACCCGGTATTGAAAAAACAACTGGGGCGCGTCTTGTCGACCAGACGATCCACCGCGGGATCGACCTGCAACTCCGGCACCAGCTGCCACAGCGCACTCCCCGCCGCAATCGGCGAGCCTTCAGGGCCGGTGTGCCGGACCGCAAAAATCGGCGCACCGGCCTGCCGCGCCAGGCCAATCAACTGATTGATATTCTCCAGCACCCGCTGCCCTTCCCAGGGCTGGTCGGGACCGTGGAACAGGCCGACCTGCATATCGATGATCAACAGGGCCGAACGCTGTGCATTGTCTGCTTGCATGGGTGTTGCTCCTTGCGTGTGATGCCAGCAAAGGCCCAGAAACCAAAAGGCCCCGTCCATTGCTGGCGGGGCCTGGGTTCACTGCGTTTACCGACTCACGCACCGACCTCACGCCCGCCATAGGCGGTCGTGGTGGTCTGGGTGAGGTTCAGCAGATTCCGGTTCATGGGCTTGATCATCCTACGGTCGGTTCGAGTCTGGCAAGACCCCTGCTGTCAAAAAAAAGCGGCAGTGCAGCCTCAGAAGCGCAATCGCCAGTGCCCGTTACGACGCAGGTCGACCACGGACAACGGCTCGATATCGATCGCATTAAAGGAGGCAGGACCGGCAGCCAGGGCATGCAGCAGGGCCGCGCGGATCACGAAGGGATGGGTCACCACGATAAAATGCCCTTCCTCGCGAAAGCCTTCGAGCCAGGCCCCGACCCGAGCACACAATGCCGCCACCGACTCACCCGCCGGCGGGACCTGCGTCGGGTCCGAGGTCCAGGCCGCGAGCAATTCGGGTTCGCTCTCGAGCAAGTCCGTCAGCGTCAAACCCTGCCATTCGCCAACATCCAGGTCACCCAGTTCCGGGACGATCTCGACCTCTTCACCCAGGGCCTCGGCGGTCTGCCAGGCACGGGTCTCCGGGGCACTGAGGATGCGCACCGGTTTCTTCAGGCGCGCCGCCAGCTCGGCCGCCTTGAGCAGGCCCTTGGGCTCCACCGGTTCGTCCAGCGGAAAACGTCCCAGGCGCTGGGCCTCGGTGCGGGCGTGGCAAACAAAGCTCAAACGAATCGACATAAGGGGTGTGTTCCGAAAGGCAGTCCGTGTCGTGGCTCAACATACCGGGAAGTCACTCAGCCAGTATTGCAAGTATCGCTCAAGGGAACAAAGGCTCAAATGCGACGTTCGGCTGCAGAGCGAGCTAGTATAGTCAGCTCACTTCATCCCACGAGGAACTGATCGATGCCTGTTGCCCCGCTCAAGAAGAAGATGCTCAGTGCCCTGCTTCTGCTGGCCGGCCTGGCCAGTGCGAACGCCGCCTTCGCCCATGCCCACCTGAAAAGCGAAACCCCGGCCAAGGACGCCACCGTCAGCGCTCCGGCCGAATTGCGCCTGGTGTTCAGCGAAGGAGTCGAAGAGACCTTGACCAAGGTCGAAGTCAGCAGTGCCGGTAAGCCGGTCATGCTGAAAAGCACCGCCACCGATCCCTCCGACAAGAAAACCCTGATCGTCACCCCGGCGGCCCCCCTCCCGCCTGGCGAGTACAAGGTCGTGTGGCACGCCGTGTCGGTCGATACCCACAAGAGCGAAGGCAATTACAGCTTCAAGGTGGGCAACTGAGTCTATGCAAAACGCCATGGTCCTGTGCCGCTTCCTGCATTTCGCCGTGGTGTTGTCGTTGTTCGGGGCCTGCCTGTTCAGGCCCTGGCTGATCGGCAGCGCGGCCAGCCCGGCACTCGACCCGGGCTTGCTCAGGATCAAGCGCTGGCTGGCGCTACTCGCATTACTCAGCGCCGGCGGCTGGTTGCTGCTGACCACCGCCACTATGACCGGCGACTGGGCGGACGCCGTGAATCCCGCCACTCTCCAGTTGGTCCTGGGCAAGACCTTTTTCGGTCAGGTCTGGAGCTGGCACCTGGGCTTTTGCCTGCTGCTGGTGCTCAGCCTGCTGGCCAATGCCCGCCCGATCTGCATCCTCCTGCTCGGTTTCCTGCTGCTGGCGACCCTCGCGCCGGTCGGCCACGGCGCCATGCTCGACGGCCTCGACGGGCGTTTGCTGATGCTCAACCAGTTCATCCACCTGAGCGGCGTCGGTGCCTGGGTCGGTGGCCTGCTGTTGCTCGCGCTGATGCTGAGCAAGCCGGCGGAACATGACATCAAGCGGGTGCTGCGACGGTTCGGCAACCTCGGTTACCTGCTGGTCGCGGTGATTATCGTCACGGGTCTGATCAATGTGCGAGTGCTCACCGGAGCCCTCTGGCCGACGCCACTGTTCAGCGGCTTCGCCCTGATCCTGCTGATCAAGGTGCTGATGGTCGCGCTGATGCTGGGGCTGGCCCTGTTCAACCGGGTGATGAGCCCGCGCGGACGTTTCAGCGTCTTGCGCACCAGTGTGACGGTCGAGTGGCTGCTCGGCCTGGGGGCGATTCTCGCGGTATCGCTGCTGGGCACCTTGCCGCCGATGCTGATGGACTGAGCCCCCTCAGGCATGGCTAGCGAACCGCGTAAATCCGTCTGGACTTTCAGACGGTCGTTCGTAAAAAAAACCTGCTTCATGTAATCATCTATATGAATCCATCAGGTATATTCCTTCCAAACGAGTGACAAAATATTACAAGAAGGGGTTCCCGTTGGATCTTTCACATGCCGCGTGGCTTGCCCACGACACCCGCCTGATCGTTTGCTGCCTGCTGGCCATCGCCACCATCATCGTGCTGATCAGCCTGACCAAACTGCCACCCTTTCTGTCCATCCTGATCGGTACCTTTGTCGCCGGGATCGGCGCCTCGCTGCCGCCGGAAGAAGTGGCCAAGGCGTTCAGCAAGGGTGCCGGCAGCCTGCTCGGTGAAGCCGGGATCATTATTTCCCTGGGCGCCATGCTCGGTGCGCTGATGGCCGAATCCGGGGCCGCCGACCGCATTGCCTCGACCCTCCTGCGCCACGCACGGGGCAAGGCCCTGCCCTGGGTCATGGCGCTGGTGGCGATGGTGATCGGCCTGCCGCTGTTCTTCGAAGTCGGCCTGGTGCTGATGGTGCCGATCATCTTCGTGATCGCCCGCCAGTCCGGCCAGCCGCTGCTCAAGGTGGCGATTCCGGCCCTGGCCGGCATGACCACCCTGCATGCGCTGATGCCGCCCCATCCGGGTCCGTTGATCGCGGTCAGCGCCTTGCACGCCGACCTCGGCATGACCATGTTGCTGGGCTTTTGCATCGCGGTCCCGGCCGTGATCCTCGCCGGTCCGCTCTACGGTATCTGGCTGTCCAAGCGTATGGACGTGAAGGAGCCGGCTGAACTCGGCGCCCTGTTCACCGCCAAGGTCGAGACCCGGCGCAAACCGAGTTTCGCCATTTCGCTGCTGATCATCCTGCTGCCGGTGCTGCTGATGCTCGGCAGCACCCTGGCCAAGGTCGCCATGGCGCCGCAAAGCACCCTCGCCATCACCCTGAAGTTCCTCGGCGAACCGCTGATCGCCCTGGGTCTCGCGGTGATCGCGGCGGTGATCTGCCTGGGTTGGTCCATCGGCATGGCCCGCGACCAGGTCGGCAGCGTGCTGCGCAAGAGCCTCGGGCCGATTGCCGTGCTGCTGCTGACCATCGGTGCCGGCGGCGGCCTGAAACAGACCCTGCTGGAAGCTGGCATCAGCGACACCATCAGCAAGGTCGCCACCGGCGCGAACATGTCCTACGTCCTGCTGGCCTGGCTGATTGCCGTGGCGTTGCGCCAGGCCACCGGTTCCGCCACCGTGGCGACCACCACCACGGCAGGCATTCTCGCGCCGCTGATGGCTGGCCTCGCGACCACCCAGGCCTCGCTGGTGGCCCTGGCCATCGGCGCCGGTTCGGTGTTCTTCTGCCACGTCAACGACGCCGGCTTCTGGATGGTTCGTGAGTACTTCGGCTTGCAGCTCAAGCAGACGATCTGGGTCTGGTCGGTGTTGCAGACCATCGTGTCGGTGGTCGGGCTGATTGGCACGCTGCTGCTGTGGCAGTGGTTCCAGTAACCCATTGCGACGCGTTGAAGATTGACGAGAGGCGCCGCCCGACAGGAATAATGGCGCCCTTACCCAGGGAATACCCTGACTCAAGGAATAGTCTTCATGGACAAGAAACAAACCCGGCAACAGGCGCTCGACTTGTTGAACGCCGGGACGCCAAACAGCCAGATTTTCGAGTCTTTGCGCGGTGGCGCCCTGAAGGACAAGGCGCTGGCGGCGCTACTGGCCAATCATCCCGATCCGCAGCTCTACCAGCGTCATCGCTGGAAAGTCATCGGGGTACTCGCCATCATGATCCTGCAGGGCTTGCTGGCGGCCGTCGTCGGCTTCGTGCTCGGGGCGAATATCGGCCCGACCGCTATCTGGCTGATGCCCCTGGCGTTCGCCGCCGTTCCCTTCATGCTGGCCTACGGCGTCTACCGGAACCGAGCCGCTTGCTATAGCGTCTATTTCCTCCTCAACGTCTCACAGTTCCACAGGGTATTCGAGGGGTTCAGCGAAGCACCGATCACCACTAGTGTGCTGTTTTGAAAATAATTTACCCATTAGCCCGTGAAGCCATTGCCTCACGGGCTCGTTGTATCTTGTTCAAAATATCTTCTCCCTTTGCATTCCAGACGTAGCGAGTCGGATGTGCATTTCGCAGTGCCAGGAACGTGGTGATCGAGCTTTCCAGTTCGCGAACCGAGCTGAAACTACCCTCACGCAGGTACACCGTGATATCGCGAAAGAAGCGTTCAACCATGTTCATCCACGAGCTGGAGGTCGGGGTGAAATGCATGTGGAAGCGTTTGTGCTTCTCAAGCCAAGCCTTCACTTTCGGGTGTTTGTGCGTGGCGTAATTGTCCACGATCAGATGCAACTGAAGATGCTTAGGCGTTTCGCGATTAATCTTTTTGAGAAATTCCAGCCACTCCTGATGCCGGTGTTGACGCTCGATGCAACTGATCAAACGTCCTTGAAGATAATCCAGCGCAGTGAACAAGGTGACAGTGCCGTGGCGGATATAATCGTGCGATTGCGTACGGATATGCCCGATACCGAGAGGCAGACCAGGCTGCGTGCGCTCCAGGGCTTGAACCTGGCTTTTTTCATCGCAGCAGAGCACCAACGCCTTGTCTGGCGGGTCGAGATACAGCCCGATAACATCCCAAAACTTCTCTTCGAAATGCGGATCATTGGACAGTTTGAAGGTGCGGGTCAGGTGTGGTTTCAGGTCATTGGCGGCCCACAGCTTGTGGACGGTGGTCGCCGAGATGCCAGCGGCGCGGGCCATGCTTCGGCAGCTCCAGCGGGGCTCGCCAATGCGGGGCTTGGTAACCTGTTCGAGTACGCGACGGACCGTGTCGGCAGGAAGGGAAGATTTGCGTCCGCGGCCGGGCTTGTCGAGCAGTCCTTCTAGACGCAGCGTCTGAAAACGTTGACACCAACAGGTGATCGTGGGGAGTGAGAAACCGGTCAAGCGAGCGATTTCCACCCTTGAACAACCTTGGGCTGCCAGCAGGATCACTCGGGCGCGACGGCCGTCGCGCTGGCTGATGGTGGCCGAGCGTACTCGGCGGCTCAGTTCGGCTTGTTCTTCTGGGCTGAGGACAATTTCCTGGGCGTTCACTGACGTTCCCCCGAGCGCTGACTGACAGAGGAAGTGTAGCCAAGACCGCAGAAAAGTTATTTCGAGAACAGCACACTAG
>Ga0209888_1000138_pt1 | contig 47501 bp, 47 predicted proteins | sample OrgsoiDNA_201059_FD_185807 | JGI IMG/M metagenome (GOLD analysis project Ga0209888, IMG submission 185807) | Permafrost soil microbial communities from the Arctic, to analyse light accelerated degradation of dissolved organic matter (DOM) -... | ecosystem: Environmental > Terrestrial > Soil >...
TCGACGTGATCAACCAGATCAAGATCGAAAACCCGCACCTGTGGGATGCCGAGATGAAGGAAGAAGCGACCCAGATGATCCTGCAGGGCACCCAGCTGGAAATCGAATACGCGCGCGACACCATGCCGCGCGGCGTGCTGGGCATGAACGCGGCGATGATGGAGGACTACCTCAAGTTCATCGCCAACCGTCGCCTGAGCCAGATCGGTTTGAAAGAAGAGTACCCGGGGACCACCAACCCATTCCCATGGATGAGCGAGATCATGGACTTGAAGAAAGAGAAGAACTTCTTCGAGACCCGCGTGATCGAGTATCAGACTGGCGGTGCGTTGAGCTGGGATTGATGCGGGCATTCACTTTGAGTGAATAGACCGGAAAGCCGAAAAGCCCTGAACTTGTTCAGGGCTTTTTTGTTTGTGTCTGGGCACTGCGTTATGAAGCCAGGTGTTTCGCTTCCAGCCCTCGCGTTTCGATTACATCAAACACGTCACTGGCATCCTGTAGCAACAGCCGTGAGATCGAGGCGATATTGCCCAGGTCCCGTGGATCGCTATCGCTTAGCCGGCTACAGGTGAACAGGATCATCAGCTTGTTGACCGCCCGCATGCGCTCGCTGACGCAGGCATGCAGATCAACCAGTGGGGCATTGCGGTCGATGTAGAGAACCGGGAACTCGGTGGATACGCTGTCCATCGGGATAAAGCGCCTGGGGGTATGCTCGGTATGCATCGTTAAACTCCGTACCTTAGAGAGTTGAGCACCCTTCGCTGCGAAACGAAATGGGTGGCAGCTGTGCGCGGGTTCGCAGACCGAAAAAGATACGAAACTCGGCAGGCTCGAAAGCCTCCCACACACAGCTACCATGAAACGAGTTGCGGCAAATATACAGCCACAGACGTCTTCATGATGCGTTTCGTACCTTAAAAAAGGGCTGCGAAACCCTTCTCGCCAGATTACCCAGCGAGCCATTCAGACTCTAAGCCCACCTCTCCATCAGGAACAATTCGCCATAACGGGCAGGCGCCCGATGAGTTTTCTGACTGAGAAGTAGGATCCAGGAATAGAGCACTCAGCTACCCCCTCAAGCAGGGCTGTCTTGCGATGGTAGACATCAATCAGAAACGAGAATCCCCACGCTGATTTTCTATCAGAAAAAATCCGCAAAAAAATCCGCGATTTTCTTCACGAAATAAGTGCTATAACCTCACAGAGCCCTTATAGATCAGGCCACTCAGGTTTTAAAAAATCCGCTAAAAAATCCGCGACCGGAGTCAAAATGTCGACCGAGTTAGTCACAGGAAATCACTGGCTTGAGCCTCTCATGCCGACCTTTCCGGCCGAAATTCTGAAACTAGCCGAAGAGGTGCCATTCCTGGCAGGAAAACTAACCGGAATGATCTCTCCAGAGACAGCTATCCGTGTCGGCGGGCTCCTGCGGGTGACCAACAGCTTTTACAGCAACCTGATCGAAGGCCAGTTTACCGAGCCAGTCACACTGGCCCCTTCAGCGCCGAAGCGCAGCCGTAAAGAACTATCAGAGCTGGCGATGACTCATATTGGTGCTCAGGAAGCGTTTGAGCGAGCACTCAACATTTACCCTCAATCCACCTGGCCGGCCTTCTTTGACCCGAGATTCATAGCACGTGTACACAAGCGTCTTTTTGACGGTGCTGACCAGGAACAGCTGCGCCTGAGTGAAGGCAGATTGCTGATACCGGGGCAACTACGCGACGAAGCTCAACAGGATGTTCTGGTGGGGAACCACGCAGCACCCGCCAGCACCGCGGTCACCGCCATGCTGGCGCGGATGCAACAAGTCTACGGACGACTCCCCGATGCCCGCAGCCGCTTGCTTGCCACCATGGCCTATCATCACCGGCTGGCCTGGGTTCATCCTTTCGTGGATGGTAACGGACGCAGCGTAAGGCTGATTACTCACCTGCAACTGCATAAGCTCGGCCTGGCATCACCGCTGTGGTCCCTTTCAAGGGGACTGGCACGACAGCAGAGGGCCTATTACGCCTATCTTGCCAATGCGGATAAACCCCGGCGTGGTGACCTAGATGGGCGGGGACAACTCACTCAAGCCGGGTTATTCGAGTTCGTCGGCTTCATGCTGGAGACCTGCCTGGATCAGATGCGTTATACAGAACGAGCATTGAATATCACTCACCTGAAAGGGCGTCTGGAGATCATATTCAAATGGGACCCACGCCTTCTGAAGGTCGGCTTGAAGCCGGAGTCAGCCCGAGCACTGCAGATACTGCTGACACAAGGAACCGTCAGTCGTGCTGACTTCAAAGTGTTCACCGGCTTCAGTGATCGGGTAGCAAGCGATCAACTCGCAGCGCTCGTGAAACTGGGCCTTGTCGAGAGCCATAGCCCCAAAGCCCGTGATCTGTATCCCGGTTTGCCCATCTGGTTTGCGCAACTTCTGTTCCCTGATTTGCATCAGCGAATGATCGGTTGATACCTTTCAGGCTGCTTCTGGCCAACAATCATCTATAGATCATCATTGCCCGCCGAATCAAAGACCCGGCGATTACTGTTGACCGCGCCAATGCCTTGATTGGCGCCACGAATCGTCAACTCCATTTGCGCGGCAGACGCACGTAAATCCACAAGGGGCATGTACAGGACGTAGTTGGTCACTACGTAGGCGTCGTTGATCGCTTGCACCGGAGTCAAGTCCGCCAATCGTCCCATGGGCGCGTCCACCCCAATCGCTCGCCAGGTGGACTCATACTCGGCCACTGACTTAAATGGCAACCCGCTGACCAGCAGGTCGGCAGTGGCCAGGTATTTGTGCGTGCATTCGTGAATCAGCGTATTCACCAGATCACCTATTGCCGTATCGCGCAGGCGATCAAAACGAATATTGACGTCAGCAGGGTTATTGAACTTGCCGGGGTCCTTGTTCAGGCAACCGTTTACGGCCGGACCACCGGAGAAGGCATAAGAAAGCGGCATTTTCACGTAGGCGATAACGCCAGAGCCCTTGGGCGCCATCCAGTTATAACCGTATTCCGCCAGACGCAAATCCGCGGACCGCATGCCCACAACAAGCCTCTGCAGGTTTCGATTCAAGGCCTCCAACGCCTGGAAAATCTCCGTCGAGGTGCTCAGGCGAAAATGCACGGTGAGGTGCCGGGCAAACTCAGGATGCAGCAGACTGATCGCCTCCCCCAGATCCAGGCCTGTGCGCAATGCATTGCTAACGACATGCAAGGCCACGACCGTTCCCTCAACGGCGTCCTGCACGGCCTTGCGTGCCAGACGCATGGCCTCGGCCAGCTTGTTCAACATATCCGGGGCGATCTCGTTGATCGCGATGATGTTCAAGCCACCGACCACATATGTCACAGCCATGAGCACACCGTAACGAGAGGGACGAGACGATCATTGTGCATGCGAACAGCTCTGACAGCCAATGGATAGAGGGACGCTATGGATTACAAAGCCCGTCGTGAAACAGCAGCCCCAAGTCGTACCCAAAATACCTCGATGACATCCCCCCATTAGCATCGTCGAAATCCGTGCGTCGATACCCCAATGGGAGCAGGTCATGCAGATGAAATTGCAGAAGAGCGCTTTCGAGGACCTGTCCTCGACAATACCCGGCGTCGATTTTTCCGATCTCAGCGCCACCGCACTGCTGGTGGTCGATGTGCAGCACAGCGACGCGACACCCGGACGGGGCTGGGTCAAAGCCTGCGAAGCCGTGGAGCCCGGCTCCATGCGCTACTACCTCGACCGACTGGAAAGCACCACGATTCCAGCCATCCAGCAGTTGCTGGAAGCGTTTCGCCGTTCCGGGCGGCCGGTCATTCATATCTGCACGGGTTCGCTGTATCAGGACCTGCGCGACTGCCCACCGCGCTTTCGTGACTGGACCCGGGAGTTGGAAACCGCCGGTGGCGTCCAGGACATGTGGTGGGCGGGCAATCCGGATTTTGCCTTTCTCGAAGCCGTGGCGCCGCTGCCGGACGAAACCATCATCCGTAAAACCACCCAGGGCGCGTTCAACGGCAGCGAAATCCACAACACCCTGGAGCGCATGGGTATCAAGAACCTGGTGTTCACCGGCGTGGTCACCAGTTGCTGCGTGGAAACCACCGCCCGTGACGCAGCGGATCGCGGGTTTGGCTGCGTGCTGGTGTCCGATGGCTGCGCCGATGCCGACCCGGGCATGCACGATGCGGCGATGCTGAACTTCGGGCTGTACTTCGGCAAGGTCGTGCAAAGCGCCGAGGAGTTGACCGGGCCGTTGATGGCAGCGCTCGCCTCCAGCTAATCAAACAATGACATCAGGGAAGACGTCATCGTGAGCTGGCTAGCCTCTACAGAAGTCAGCAGGGATTGCAGGATAGTCGTCGACGCGCAATCATATCGCCATCACTGGAGTCCTCCTCCTTTGAGCAGTGACTCCATGGAATGCTATTCAAGGCAACGGATATGGCCCGCAGAACGAAAACCTCCCTCTTCGACGACCTGTTTTTCATTGCCAGCAAACTCCCCTGGTGGGCCAGTGCGGCGATTGCCGTAGGCCTCTATTTCTACCTGCATTCCGTGGCTATTGCGCCTGCGGCTATCTCGCCGGATATCAACCAGCTATCTACTACCCTGCAGCAAACGATCTTCAAAATGGCGGCTGGCTTCGGTCAATACCTGCTGCCCATGATCTTCGCAGGGGGCGCGGTCGTTTCGCTATTGGGTCGTAAAAAACGTCGCGACCTGCTGGAGTCCATTGCCAAACCGGGCGGTAATACACTGGCAAGCATTAGCTGGCAGCAATTTGAACAACTGGTGGGCGAAACCTTTCGTCGTCAGGGCTTCACCGTTCAGGAAAATGACACCGGCGGCCCGGATGGCGGGATCGACCTGGTATTGCACAGAGAGGGTGAACGTTATCTGGTGCAATGCAAGCAATGGCGAGCCATGAAAGTAGGCGTCAGCATCGTCCGTGAGTTGTATGGGGTGATGGCGGCAGAAGGCGCGGTGGGCGGCTATGTGATCACCAGCGGACGCTTTACCGAAGAGGCGAAAGCCTTTGCCACCGGGCGCAATGTACGGTTGGTCGATGGCAACGAGTTGAACCAGTGGGTCGCCACAAGCCAGCGCAATCGCCCCATTTCTCCCGCACCGATATCAGAACCGGCCACACGTATCGAACCGACACTGGAAAAGTCCCCTGACCCTACGTGCCCAAAATGCCAAGCACCTATGGTGATGCGCACGGCCAAGCAGGGACTCAATAGCGGAAACCGGTTTTGGGGTTGCAGCCGGTATCCTCAGTGTCGGGGAATTCAATCGATCGAAGTGACCTGAGCCCCTACGTTTCTCCCCCCATCAGGCATACAACTCGCGCAACGCCGCCGTCGCCAGAAATCCAGAACGCGAGGCGTAGCGATGATCCTTCTGGACACGTTCGTCGATCCGCTCAAGCAGGTGCTCGGGCAACGAGGCGTTGAATCTCACCGACTTGCCCAGGTAAGGCGTCACATCGAAGTCGACGATGGCCCAGAGACCGCCGGCATAGTCCGGATTGTCCAGATAGACATCAGCCTCCCGCGCATGGGGTAACGGCTCACCGTCAGCCAGCAAGCCCTCGAAATGCAAGGCCAAGGCCTCATGCACATTCTCCAGCGATTCGGAAAAAGTGCTTCCGGCAGAAAAACAACCCGGCACATCCGGAACGGTCACGCCGTAGTCTGATTCCGCCTCTTTGTGTAGTACCACTGGAAATTTCATTGGATACCTCGCCCATATGGAAACACGTCATTACGGTTGCCATCGCTATACGCTGTGCCCTTGAGGCCAGCCGACTTCAATATGTTGTGGAGTGTTCCCTTCGGAATTTCCGTTTTGGGATGGGGAACAGTGACGCGGCCTGTCTTGCTCGGGTGCCGAAATTGGTGGTGACTTCCTTTCACCGCCACCTCATACCAACCATCGGCTTCGATCAGTTCAATGACCTCTCTGCTTCACATGCTCACTCCTTGAGCTCTGTTGTGTAAGGCACACACGCGCTTGATTCACATCAAGCCGAAAATACACACCCTACACAACATTGTTTTTACCAAGCAAAGAAAGGCCGTGACAAAGCATGTCTTACGGCCAATGCCTGCACAGAGGCCGATCCAATCCCTACGAACACAACAGCCCGATACCGATAATCGGAATGCTGAAAAAACGTTTGATCCGCTTGAAAAACAACTGTACAAAAACACAGTATTTTCAAATCAGCCGATCAAGCCCGGAGAGTGCCATGTCCAGCCAAGCCGCCAGTCATGTGATGAGGACCACCGTTGAACGCATCGTTTTGCATCAATTCACGCCCCGGCACTGCCTGCAGGCGCGGGTCATGCTGGGCTGGAGCCATGAGCAACTGAGCCGGGAGTCCGGCGTCTCGGTCGCCGCCATCCAGCGCTTCGAAGCCGGCGCCCCCCTCAGGGATGTCACCCGGCTGGCCCTGGCCTTTCGCTTCGAAGCCGAAGGCCTGGTGTTCTTCCCAGGATTTGCCCCCGGACGCGGCATGAATATCCGCGGAACCACGCCGGACCCGATCGAGCGCAAGGATTACGAACTGATCGAATAACCGGCTACACCGATGCAGCCGGCCGCTCCAGCACGCGCATCACTTGTTCAACCAACGCCTCCACCGGATGCCCGGTAACGTCCAGCCGCAACACCGGACATGGCAGGCTCCTGATCCAGGTTTCATGCCGTTTGAGACTGCGGGTGCCATGGTCGCCGGTGTCGTAGCCGGCCGCCCACTCCAGGAAGGTGCGGGTCGCGACAAAACGCTCTCCCCCTTCGTGGATCTGCGCGCCGTAGCGCTGGAACTCGCGAATCCGTAAACGCTGCAAGCGGACCTCAGGGTCGAGGCGCAGGAAAATCGCCAGGGTGAACGCCGGAATCAGCGGGTCGCCCCAGCCACAGAGCGAACCGGAGAGTACCCAGTTGTCCTGCCGGGACAGTTGCTCACGCAGCAACTGCACCCGCTGGTCACGGGGGCGCTTGCAACTGAAAGGCTTGTCGGCGGGCTGCCAGTAAAAGTTGTCCGAGTCAAAATGGGCAACCCCCAGACGCTCGGCCAGTGCCCTACCCAAGGTCGTAGTGCCGGAGCCCGACGCGCCGAAAAGATGAATTCGATGGGTCATGGTTGTTCCTGACGCTCTGCTTCCCGTCTCGAACCCATGGTAGACCCGTACTCACCCGGGGTCTGCACGAAAAAACCCACGTGCCAAGCGGGTGATGCCCTACAACGGTTACATCTGCAATTGCAGCGAGCGCCGGATCACCTGCGGCGGCTGGCCATAGGCCCGCAGAAAAGCCCGACGCATGCGCTCCGGATCGGCGAAGCCGGTGTCTCGGGCGACGACATCGATAGAGTGCCAACCCGACTCCATCATCAACCGCGCCGCTTCCAGACGCAGGTGCTCAATCGCCTTGGCCGGCGACTGCCCGGTCTCGGCACGAAACAGCCGGCTGAACTGACGCGGGCTGAGGTGAGCCACTTGCGCCAGTTGCTCAACGGACAAGTCTTCGCGCAGGTTCTCCTGGGCAAACGCCAGGGCGCTTTGAATACGATCGGACTTTGGGTCAAGATCCAGCAGTGCGGAAAACTGCGACTGGCCACCCGCCCGGCGGTGATAGACCACCAGCGTGCGGGCAAGATTGCGCGTCACTTCCACCCCCAGGTCCTGCTCTACCAGGGCCAATGCCAAGTCGATACAGGCCGTCATGCCGGCCGATGTCCAGATCGGACCATCCACCGTAAAGATCCGATCCTCTTCAAGTCGAACAGCGGGATGCAGCTGTTTGAAGATCCGCGCGTGATACCAATGGGTGGTTGCTCGCCGCCCCTCGAGCAGGCCAGCCGCCGCCAAGTGAAACGAGCCGGTGCAAGCCGAGGTGATACGCCGGGCAAAAGCCGGCGCGCCGCGCAAGTAGTCAATCAGGCCCGCCGTCCCTGGCACCAGGTCGTTATCACCCACCACCACCAGCGTGTCGTAATCCTGCACACCAAAGGGCTGGGTCTCGACGCTGAAGCCGACGGAGCTTTTGACCGTACCACCGTGCTCGGAGAGCAGGTCCACCTGGTAGACCTCGCGCTCAACCTCCAGATTGGCGTGCTCGAAAACCGTACCGGTCGCCAACGTCAGCGCCTGGAAGCCAGGGAACAGGATAATGCCGACACGGATCATGGGCAGGGCTCGATAATGTCTTAAAAGGCGGGAGATATGACATTGCCGCCAATAAATTACCACCATAATCTTAATTCCAGCAACGCCGACATCTCGTCGGCCACTCTGGAGCCTTGCAATGACTCAATCATCTTCGAAGGGTTTTGCCCTGATTACCGGCGCCTCCTCAGGCATCGGTGCCGTCTATGCCGACCGTCTGGCGCACGACGGCTACGACTTGATTCTGGTGGCCCGCAATCGCGAACGCCTGGAGCAACTGGCCGCACGGTTGGGCAAGGACACCCAACGGACCATCGAAGTGGTGCAGGCCGATTTGAATGACACGGCCGATCTGAAGCGGATCGCGCAAATCCTCGAACAGGACTCGCGGATCACCCTGCTGGTGAACAACGCTGGGGTCGGGGCAACCACCTCGCTGCTGGAATCCGAACAGGACAAAATGGATGCGATGATTCACTTGAACGTCGTGGCCCTGACCCACCTGGCCAAAGCGGCGGCGACCAACTTTGTCGCCCGCGCTGAAGGGACGATTATCAATATCGCCTCCATCGTGGCCATCGCCCCCGAGTTGCTCAACGGTGTGTATGGCGGGACCAAGGCTTTTGTACTGGCCTTCACTCAATCCCTGCATCACGAGCTGAGCGAAAAAGGCGTCAAGGTCCAGGCCGTATTACCCGGCGCGATCAGCACCGAGTTCTGGGACATCGCCGGGTTGCCGATACAACATCTGCCCGGTGAGATCGTGATGAACAGCGGCGATTTGGTGGATGCGGCGCTCGCCGGCCTGGCTCTCGGCGAGCTGGTCACCATCCCGTCGCTGCCAAATATTGCCGATTGGCAGGCGTTCGAACAGGCACGCCAGGCACTGAAACCCAACCTGTCGCATCAGGTACCGGCGGCTCGCTACACAGTAAAAGGCTGACCTTGCAACCTGCCACCGGACTCGGTGGCAGGCTCACCGCTACCCGGGCTTATTCAAAGTCCGGGTCCTGTCGCGCATTCGACGCCTGCTCGTAGCCGTAGGCTATTGCCAGCAGCTCAGCCTCGCTCCAGCGCGCACCGTAGAAATACACCGAAGTGGGCATGCCGTCGGCGTCCATGCCCGAAGGCACGGTAACTCCTGGATACCCGGCAAAGGTTGCGCTGCCCAGTTCAAGCACCGCAAACGGATGGGGATCTCCCAGTGCCGCATCCAGTCCGTTATCCGTCAGCAGTTTATCGACGTTGCTGCGCGCCTCATCGCCCAGGCCATCTGACAGCTTCAGGTATTCGGCCTCGTCAAACACCAGTGCGTTGGCTCGCGTGAGCAGGTTCTGGTTGTGGTTTTCCGCACCGGGATTTTTTTCGTTGTAATCCACCAGTTCCTGAAGGGTGGAGACCTTCAGACCCGAGCGACTGGCCAGATAACCAGGCAACACTCGCTTGATCGTCATATCGAACAGGCGACTCACCCGCGACCAATCGTTGTCGCTCCAATCGGTCCCCTTCAAGTCGACCGGAACCAGCTGCGCGCCAGCGCCACGCAGGGTGTCCAGGGCCTGGGCAAACTGCGGATGCTCGTTCAAGTCTTCACTGCCAGGCTTGAAGCGGCTGGGATAGCCGATGACTTTGCCTTGCAGCGCATCAGCTTTCAGTTTTTGCGTGTAGTCCTTGCTGGCGGGGACTTGCGCCGTAGCCGGGTCCTGCGGATCGAGGACCGCCATGGCATTGAGGAGCAAGGCGGCATCACGCACCGTACGCGTAATCGGCCCGGCACTGTCGAGTTCGCGGGAAGCGGGAATGATGCCCGTGCGGCTCAACAGCCCCACGGAAGGCCTCAGGCCGACGACTCCATTCTTCGACGCCGGACAAATCACCGAACCGAAGGTATCGGTCCCCAACGACAGCGGTGCATAACCCGCCGCGATCGCGGCAGCCGAACCCGAACTGGAGCCACAGACGTCGCCCTTGAGCCCATGGGGATTCCTGGTCAGCCCGCCCCGTCCGCTCCAACCATCAGGCAGTCCGTCACCGCGAAAATTCGCCCACTCGCTCATATTGGTCTTGCCCAGGATGATCGCACCCTGCTCGCGGAGTTTTTGCACGATGAAGGCGTCATCAGCCGCAGCGGCGCCGACCATGGCCAATGATCCGGCCGCGCTCTGCATCTGGTCGGCGGTGTGGATATTGTCCTTGAGCAACACCGGGATGCCATGCAAGGGGCCACGTAGATTGCCCGCCTGGCGCTCTTCGTCCAGCGCCTCGGCAATCGACAAGGCCTCGGGATTGAACTCGATCACCGCCTCGATGGCCGGACCGAAAGAGTCTAGATCGACTGCACGGGAGATCAGATAACTCACCAGTTCCTGCGAAGTGAAGCGCCCTTCGGCCAGCGCCAGTGCCACCTCTGCCGCACTGGCATAGACCATCCCCGCCAATGCCTCGTTTTTAACCGAGGCTACCGCCGGAAATACAGGTTGGTCGGGAGTAGTCGCCTGACTGACCAGCGGTGTCAGACAAAGGGCGTGCAGCAACGCCAACCGGGTGAGCACCACGGCGCGCTTTCTGAGCATTCGATACATGAATCGTGTCCTGATAAAACCAAACGCCAGTGATCCATTTCACTGGCGGCGGTCATCCTAATGGGCACTTCCGTCAGAAGCGCCGGACACAATCGGGTGAAGGTTGAGTGAAAATTCAATGCAAGCCGTGAGATACCCTAGCGCGCCGTGATTGGCGTTTGCGCCTCTTCCGGGTGTTCCACTTCCAGCCACCAGGCGTACCCGCGATGGGGTTGCAGCAGGTTGAAGGCTTCGCCCATCCGTGGCGTGGTGATGGACACATTGCGTTCCCAGGCCAGGGCCAGGATACGATCGAAGGGTTCGTGCCAGGCATGGAAGGACAGGTCGAACGTACCGTTGTGGATCGGCAGCAACCAACGGCCCTTGAGGTCCAGGTGCGCCTGCAGGCTCTGCTCAGGTTGCATGTGCACATGGGGCCAATCGACGTTGTAGGCACCGGTTTCCATCAGGGTCAGGTCGAAGGGGCCGTAATGCTCACCGATCTGCTTGAAGCCTTCGAAATAACCGCTGTCGCCGCTGAAGAAAATTCGCTGGTCGCCCACCATCATCACCCAGGACGCCCATAGCGTCTGGTTGCCGTCGCGTAGCGTGCGACCGGAAAAATGCTGTGCCGGGGTGGCGGCAAAGCGGATGTCGCCGACCTGGGTTTCTTCCCACCAGTCCAGCTGCCGGACCTTGTCGGCGGGGATGCCCCACTTGACCAGCAGATCGCCGACGCCCATGGGCGCGAGGAAATAGCGGGTCTTGGCGGCGAGTTGCAGGACGGTTTTATAGTCCAGGTGGTCGTAATGATTGTGGGAAAGAATCACACCCTCGATAGGCGGCAACTCTTCAAGACTGATGGGGGGTTGATGAAAGCGCTTGGGACCGGCCCATTGCACCGGCGACGCACGCTCGGCGAACACCGGGTCGGTCAACCAGAACAAACCCTGCAGCTTGAGCAACAAGGTCGAGTGGCCAAGACGAAACACGCTGAAGTCCGGCGCCGCCAGCAGTTGCTCGCGGGTCAACCCCAGCACCGGGACGCTACCCGCCGGACGGGTATTGCGTGGTTTGTGAAACAGCGACTTCCAGAAAATACCGAGCATCTTGAAGAACCCACCATGGGGCGTCGGTGCATGGTTGCGGTACTGTCCCTGCTCCTGCAAGGACGACGGTTTGGCGCGGACAAGCGAACGAGTGGTCATTACGGGGTGACTCCAGGAAACCGCCAAGGGTTCCCACGTTCTTCTGCTGGATGATCAAGGGCCGCTGCACGCAAGCCTTGAACCGATGAAATACTGGATTGGAGCAACTACACTACACAGTGTAGTTTCAAGCTTGCAACAAGGCTGCCGATAAGTAAACTACCGAGTGTAACTTTTCTTCTCTTGCCGAAGCCGCCCATGACCGCTCCCCTACGCCTGACCGACCGCAAACGTGAAGCCATCATCCAGGCGGCCATCGAGGCGTTTCGCGCCGACGGTTTCGAGGCCACCAGCATGGACAAGATTGCCGCCAAGGCCGAGGTGTCCAAGCGCACGGTGTACAACCACTTCCCCAGCAAGGAAGAGTTGTTCGCGGAAATCATGCACCACATGTGGGCCAAAAGTGCTGCCCAAGTGGATATGTCCTACCACTCGGATCGCAGTTTGCGTGAACAATTGCGCGAATTGCTGGCCTTGAAACTGCGTCTGCTCAGTGAAAACAGCTTCCTCGACCTGGCCCGGGTGGCGATCGCCGCGACCATCCATTCGCCCGAGCGCGCCCAGGGCATGGTCGCGCGCCTGGCCGAACGGGAAGAAGCCTTCAACCAGTGGATTCGCGATGCCCAGGCCGACGGCACCTTCAAACCCGTGGACCCGGCTTTCGCCGCGGCGCAACTGCACGGCCTGCTCAAGGCCTTCGCCTTCTGGCCACAGATCAGCCTCGGCCAACCGCCCCTGGACCCCTCGACCCAGAGCCGCGTCATAGAATCGTCGCTGGATCTGTTTCTCGCTGGCTACGAAATCGTCAAATAGCCGGCGAAGACCGCCAAAACCGCCTCAAGACCTTCTAAATGGCTTGGAAGGACACTGATTATTCTTTGCGGAATGCTCGACAATATTCATCCTTCTTATCCGATGAACGGCCGTTCCGTGCAGAGCACCGCCCAGGTGTTCAGATGAATAAAGTGGCGCAAAAAAACCTATGCAAATCCAACGAGGCAAAGGGCAATCGTTTGCCAAGCGTATTTACCTGCCCCGCACGGTAGGCGTTGGTATCGGCTGCTTCAGCGTAATCGCCGCACTTTACCCGCTGGCCATGCCCACGTGGATCTGGGTACTACTGACCATCAATGCCGTGGCCTGGCCGCACCTGGCCTATCAGGTCGCCAAGCGCTCGCCTTTTCCCTATCGGGCTGAACGCCGCAATATCCTGATCGATTCGCTGATGGGCGGATTCTGGGCCGCGACCATCCAGTTCACGCCACTGACCACCGTCAACATGCTGGCCTTGATGGCCATGCATAATGTCGCCGCCGGCGGACCCCGACTGATGGCCCAGGGGCTGGTCGCCCAGGCTATCGGCATCCTGGTGTCCTGGCTGATCTTCGCCCCGGCCTTCAATCCGCTGACCACACCGATCCAGATCTACAGTGTGCTGCCGGTGCTGATCTTCTATCCCCTGGTGATCGGCATGGGTTGTTATCAACTGGCGATCAACCTGGCCGAACACAAGCGCACCCTCAGCGCCCTGAGCCGCACCGACAGCCTGACCGGCTTGCTCAACCATGGCTCCTGGAAAGACCTGCTGCACCTCAAATTCCACAAATGCCGCTACAGCCAGTGCCAGGCGGTGATTGCCCTGATCGACATCGACCACTTCAAGGCCATCAACGACACCTATGGCCATCTGGTCGGCGACAGCGTACTGCGCCAATTGAGCAAGGATCTGCGGGACAACCTGCGCGAAGATGACCTGGCCGGGCGTTATGGTGGCGACGAGTTCTGCGTGATCCTGCCGGAGATGTCGCTGGAGCGAGCCAATGACGTGATGGAGCGTCTGCGCGAGGCGTTCGGCAACTATCGCAACGCCGAGGTACCGGGATTGCGGGTCAGCCTGAGTATCGGCCTGGCCTCCTGCCGCAAGGGTTTCAACGATGCCGGCGCCTGGCTGAACGAAGCCGACAAGGCGCTGTATGTCGCCAAGAACACCGGACGCAACAAGGTCAACAGCGCCGAAGAGGACAGTACCGAAGTGTCCTCGTGCAATCTGGTCAACCCGGCTTGAACCACTCCGAGGGTCTGCAAGGCGCCCCACAAAACTGTACAGCGAAACATTGATTTGTACAAGAAAACAAATATCATATAGCCATCATTCAGCCATCGTTTTTCTGAACGATCACTTGGGTACAGGTATTCGCACAACCCACGAACTTTCATGGGTGCAGCAGTGCGGTGGGCTGTATCAAAAATAATCTGCGGCCGCATACGCCGCAGTGAACCACCAGTCATGGAGCACTGGTACCGGGCTGCTACTTCCCTTGCTCCTCTCGGACAAGCCGCAAGCCGCATGATCAGGGACTAACTCTCACGTTGTATCCCTCTCCGAGCAGACGCCATGCTATTTGCCTCCCATAAGAAAGCCATCAGTACCCTGCAACAATCCGTCACCGAGCAAGCCAACCAGCTCGCGGCCATCGACCGCTCCATGATCGCGATAGAGTTTGACCTCAATGGCACGGTCCTGCGCGCCAACGAGAATTTTCTCAAGGTCACCGGCTACCGCCAGGAGCAAGTGGTGGGCCAGGCGCACCGGACGCTCTGCACGCCGGCCTACGCCCGCAGCAGCGAGTACAGCCAGCTTTGGTCGCGCCTGAAGTCCGGCCAGTTCGAAACCGGGACCTTCGAGCAGGTCACGGCCGATGGCCGCTCCGTCTGGTTGGAGGCCAGCTACAACCCGATCAAGAATGACAACGGCAGTCTCTTCAAGGTCATCGCCTACGCCTTGGACGTTACCGCCAGGATGCAGCAGGAGAGCGAGGCCAACGGCAAGTTGCAGGCTATCGACCGGGCCATGGCGATGATCGAATTCAACCCCGATGGCAGCGTCATCTCTGCCAACCAGAACTTCCTCAGACTGATGGGCTACACCCTGGCGGAGATTCAGGGCAAGCACCACAAGATGTTCTGCAAGCCGGCCACCACCAACAGCAGCGAGTACCAGGATTTCTGGCGGCGGCTGAACCAGGGCGAGTTTTTCAACGGCCAGTTCGAACGCGTCGGCAAGCGTGGCCAGACCCTCTGGGTCGAGGCCTGCTACAACCCGGTGTACGACGCCGGCGGCCGGTTGTGCAAGGTGGTCAAGTTCGCTTCGGACATCACCAGCCGTGTCGAAAAGCACGAACAGGATGCCAAGAGTGCGAGCGAGGCCTATCACCTCTCGATCGAGACGCGAAAAGTCGCCGAGCACGGTACCGGCGTTATCCAGCAGGCGGCCACCGAGATGCGTGAAATTGCCTCGAACATCGAAGGCTCTTCCGCGCTGATCGCCAAGCTGGGCGAGCGTTCCGAACAGATCACCGCCATCGTCAACACCATTCGCGGGATTGCCGACCAGACCAACCTGCTGGCGTTGAACGCCGCCATTGAAGCGGCCCGGGCCGGCGAACAGGGGCGCGGCTTCGCGGTGGTCGCCGACGAGGTGCGCTTGCTGGCGGCGCGCACCAGTGGCTCGACCGCCGAGATTTCCGGAATGATCGGTATGATCCAGAGCGAAACCCTGCAAGCCATCGACAGCATGAACGGCACCCGCGACCGGGCGGCCAAAGGGGTCGACCTGGCAGACCAGGCCGGCACGGTGATCCTGCAGATTCGCGAAGGGGCCAATCAGGCAGTGCGCGCGGTGAGCATGTTCGCCGGCGGGCAGAGCTGAGACACAGCGGACCGGACGAGAGCGCCAGGGAGGGCGCCAGGCGACGTCGGATGGGGCTATAGTGAGCCTTGTTTCCCACGCCTTGCAGAGTCCGCCATGACGTCAGAAAACCCTGAAGCGAAAAGTCCTGAAACCCCGAAGAAAATCATCGACCACCTGCGTTTCCATCGCCCTCACGCCCATTTGTCCACCACCTTCGGCAACGACACCTTTGCGCTGAAAGCCGAAGCCTTTGCGCGTTTTTTTGGTACGCCGATGTTTCTCGGTGCCCAGACGGTCATTGTCGCGGCCTGGATTATCCTCAACGTCGCGGGAGTGACCCAGTTCGACGTCTACCCGTTCATCCTGCTCAACCTGGCGTTCAGCCTGCAAGCGGCCTATGCCGCCCCCTTGATCCTGCTGGCCCAGACTCGCCAGGCAGCACGGGACAAAGCCCATTCCGACGCGGACGCCCAGCACCGCGAGGACCTGGCTGTCGCCAATACCGAACGGCAGGCGGCAGCGGCGAAAACCACCGAACAACTGCTGACGCTGCTCGAACAGAATACCCAACTGACCGAAATGACCAAGCAACTGACCGAACGCATCGAGAGCCTGACGATGGAGATGCACGAGCATTTCGTGCGCAAGACCTGATACCGCTCTGTTAGCGAAACACTATTTTAAAAACAACCGCGTACCTGTAGGAGCCTGGCTTGCCAGCGAAGCTTCTGGCGTCTTCAAGGACGTCATCGCTGGCAAGCCGGGCTCCTGCAAGGGCCAGTGTGTTTTCAAGAGGGTGTTCCGTCGTCCTGCCCGAGGCGAATGGCCCGGGCCAGCTCATCGAACAAGGTCACCACCGAGCGCAACGCCCGGCAATCGGGGCGGGTCAGCAGCCACAACGCCGTATCGTAGCTCGGCGGCACCTCCACCAGGGACTGCAAACCCTGCTGTTCGCCCAGCATGAAATCCGGCAACACCGCGATGCCCAACCCGGCCCGCGCCAACTCCGCCACGGACAGCATGCTGTTGCAACGGTAACTCGGTACCACTCCGGGAAAGCGCTGGCGGCGCCAGCTCACGCTCGGGTGATCGGGCAGGAAATCGTCCGGGGCGATCCAGGCCAGTCGCTCCAGATCCTCAACAGCAACCGCTGACAAATACCCAGGACTGGCACACACCCGATAAGACACCGCCCCCAGACGACGCCCCACCAGATGTTCCGGGGGCGAGTCGGTCAAACGCAAGGCGATATCGGCATCGCGCCGGTTCAGATTGGCGAAATCGTTGGAGGTGCTGAGCTCCAGGCTCAAGGCCGGATAAGCCGGCATGAACCGCGCCAGCGCCGGTAACAACAGCGCATGCAGGACCGAATCGGTACAGGTCAGGCGCACCGTACCGCTGATCACCTCGCCGCCCTGCTCGATGCTGACGCACGCCGCCTCCAACGCCTGCTCGGCGCGCTCCGCCTGCTCGGCCAGGGATTGTGCCAGGCTGGTGGGCAGATAACCGGCGCGGCTCTTTTCGAACAACTCCCGGCCCAGCGCAGCCTCCAACCGACGCACCGAACGGAACACCGTCGAGACATCGACCTTGAGCAATCCCGACGCCCGCGCCAGCGAACGTCCACGGACCAGCGCGAGAATCAGCGACAGGTCGGCATGCTCCAACCGATAGTGCAGCGGTGCATTGATCAATTGGGTAAGTGCCTATATTGAATGCGTCGCCGCCACCTTATAGTTCGATCCAGGAATCAACAAGCCTGAGGGAAAACTCCATGGAACAGCGCTCGCCACACACCGTCCTGAACATCGCCCTGATCGGCGACCACGACCCACAGGTCACCGCTCACCGCGCCATTCCCGTGGCCCTGCAACAGGCGGCCGAGGCCGCCGGGCTTGAGGTAAACGCTCACTGGATGGCCACCGATAGCCTCACCCCGCAGACCGACCTGAGCCTCTTTGACGATTTCTGGTGCGTACCGGCCAGCCCCTACCGCAGCCTGGAAGGCGCCTTGTTGGCGATCACTTACGCCCGCGAACAACGGCGACCGCTCCTCGGCACCTGTGGCGGTTTCCAGCATGCCGTCCTGGAATATGCGCGCCATGTACTGGGCTGGACCGACGCCGAGCATGGCGAAACGGCGCCCGATTCAGCGCGCGCGGTGATTTCGCCGTTGAGCTGCTCGCTGGTCGAAGCCCATGACCGTATCCAGTTTGTCGAAGGCACGCTGATCGCCAAGGCCTACGGAACCCTGGAAACCCATGAGGGTTATCACTGCCGCTACGGCATCAACCCGGAATTCGAAAGCGCCCTGCTCGACGGCGACCTGCGCGCCAGCGGCCATGACGCCCTGGGCGATCTGCGCGCGATTGAACTCAAGGGACATCCGTTCTTCGTCGCGACGCTGTTCCAACCCGAGCGCGCGGCGCTGGAGGGCCGCACCCCGGCGCTGGTCAGCACATTCCTGACAGCCTGCGCGAGTCAGCAACAATGATCGCCCAGACCCCGCAACCGCCCTACTACGCCGTCATATTCACCTCCCTGCGCACCGAGGGTGATCAAGGCTATGGCGAGGCGGCAGAGCGCATGGTCGAACTGGCCCGGCAACAACCGGGCTTTCTCGGCGTGGAGTCGGCCAGAGGCGAGGACGGCCTGGGCATCACCGTGTCCTACTGGAGCGACGAGGCGGCGATCCTGGCCTGGAAACAGCACGCCGAACACAGCGAAATCCGCGAACGCGGCCGTTCAACCTGGTATCAGGCCTTTCATACCCGGGTGTGCAAGGTTGAACGGGCCTACCCTTTCCAGCGTTGATCACCTCAGGAGGCGCTGAGTGCCCGGCGCAACGCCACGATCTCGGGAATATCCACGCGCCGCTGGTACACCCGCAGCGGTTCGCTGATGTTGATCCGATCGTCAATGTTCTGGTCCAGCAACAGTTGAATCCGTTCACGGCTCAAGCTCATGGCCTCCTCCGCAGTCGGCACCCAGACAAACTCGCAGACCGGGAAGATGGCGTCATCCGCCACGTCCATGCCGAAGGCGTCCTCACTGAAGCGGACGATGTACTGGGCGGTCTTGCGATTGAAGCCGACAAAACCCTTGAGTTGGTCGGCGGCCTGGCAGATAAGCTCGGATGTGATCGACATGGTAAACCTCGCTTGAGAGCCACAAGGCTCATGGGTGGATGGTTTACACGCAGGGCATGCCTGTCCCTCTGGCGGGGAAATGGGCGACAAATCCTGTCGCACAATACCCGAGGAAAACGCCGAAAACCCGATCTGGAGCATGTTAGTGTCGGTTTCGCGATAGCCGCTGTAGCCATCAGTTGTTAAAAGGAAGCACTGACATTCACTCTCTGCGAAAGGAATTCGAGCATGTCCGTCAACTTCACCAACAGCGCCCTGGCCCTGAGCCTGCTGCTGGGCCTGGGAACCGCCGAGGCCAACAGCCCCCCTAGCGCGGTGGCCGCCGCGGCCGGTATTCCCCACCCAGCCGTGATCGCCCACCGTGGCGCATCCTTCGATGCCCCGGAATCCACCGCCGCGTCCTACACCCTGGCCCGCGACCTGGGTGCCGACTACCTGGAAATGGACCTGCAACGGAGCAAGGACGGGGTGATCTTCGCCCTGCACGACAACAACCTGTCGCGCACCACCGACGTGGCCAGCAAGTTCCCCGAGCGCAAGGACAGCCCGGCCAACGAGTTCACCTGGGCCGAACTGCAAACCCTGGACGCCGGCAGCTGGTTCAACAAGGCCTACCCCGAGCGCGCGCGTCCGTCCTATGTCGGCCTGAAGATCCTCAGCCTGGACCAGATCATCGACATCGCCCAGGCCAACCCGAAACACCAGCCGGGCCTGTACGTCGAGACCAAGGAACCCAAGCAGTTCCCCGGTATCGAGCATGAGCTGAAGAACAAGTTACAGGAGCGTGGCCTGTTGAGCCCCGCCCAGGTGGTGTCCAAGGAACAGCCCCAGGTTGGCCAGGGCAAAGGCCGGGTGATCCTGCAGACCTTCGAGAAGAGCAGCCTGGAACTGTTGCAGAAGGAAATGCCGGACACACCGAAGATCCTGCTGCTGTGGGTCGGCGAAGGCAGCATCGAGCCCAAGTCCAAGGTGAGCTTCGCCGACTCCGGCGAGAAGACCAAGGCCGCCTACTACGCCAGGCAGGAACCCAAGGACAAGGTCGAATTCGAGAAGTGGGTCGACTACGCCAAATCCCAGGGCGCTATCGGCACCGGCCCGTCGGCGGAACTGACCCACGGCGGCGACCAGAGCTATTCGGACCTGGTCAAACCCTGGATGAACCAGTACACCCACGATCAGGGCATGCTGGTGCATGTCTATACCGTCGACACGCCGCAGGACTACAAGAAGGTGCTGGATGCGGGCGTCGATGGCATCTTCACCAATCGCGCGTCCGAGTTGCTCAAGTACTTCAAGCGCGCGTCGCCGAAAACCGTGCCGCAGATTCTTGAGGCCAACGGGTACTGAGTGAACAGCACCGAGTGGACCGGCACCCTCTGGCTGGGGCGCGACTATGCCTTGATCCACGGTGAACTGGGGCGTACCGCGCCCCATGCCCACTACGCCCACCAGGTGATCCTGGCGCCCGAAGCGCCAGTCACCCTGTTGCTCGACGATCAGCCACGCAGCGGCCATGATTTTTTTATCGAGGCCCAGCGTGTCCATGCCATCCTCCAGGCACCGGGCCGCTCTTTCTCGCTCTATGCCGAACCCCTGAGCCTTGATCTGAGCCTGTTGCAGCAGGCGCTAAGCCAGGTCGAATGGTCGTTGCCGGCCCTCGAGGGCGCTTTGCGCCAGTGCCCGCGCCGCCCTATCGAAGACCCACGCATCGCCCGCGCCCTGCTGGCCCTGGAGCACTCGCTGGACGGCAAAGTCTCGGCCGACACCCTGGCCCGGGCCGCCAACCTGTCCCTGAGCCAACTGGAGCGGCTGTTTACCAGCCGGATCGGCCTGCCGATCCGCCGACTGGTGCTCTGGCGCCGCCTGCGCCTGGCACTGGCCCAGATATTGGCGGGCCACTCCCTGACCGCGGCGGCTCATGAGGCCGGGTTTGCCGACTCCGCGCATTTTTCCCGGGCCATGAAAAAACTCTTCGGTGTTACGGCCGCTCGCTCCCTGAACCGGATCCAGGTGCGACTGCTGGATTGACCCGGCGTTGTAACGGCCCGGGTGTCGCGGGAGCCGGATGGATCGGTGCCCGGACAAACGGATCGATCAACTGCCGGACATAGTCCACGGGAAAATCCACACGCGTACCAATCCCCAGGTCACCCTCGCCGATCCGGTACTCCTCCGTGTAAAAAGCCGTCCCCAACAGCCGATCCCAGAGGGTGAAGAACAACCCGAAATTCACATCTCCGGCCTTGCCGTATTTCATATGGTGAAAACGATGCAACGGCGCCCAGGCAAAGATCCATCGCAAGGGTCCCAAGCGCATATCGACATTGGAATGCTGTAACAACAATTGAATGGCGATGGCAAATGCCAGCAGGGCCGCGACACTCTGGGGGATACCCAGCAGCCATAGCGGCAGCAGGCCGGCCGTGGCTTCTATCGCCTGGTGCAGCGGATGCTTCATCAAGCCATTGAAGCCATACATGCGCTGCACGCTGTGATGCACCGCATGCAATCGCCACAACCACGGCAGCCGATGGCTGGCGTAATGCGCCAGGGTGATCCCGGCATCGGCGATCACTATCGCCAGCAGCAGTTGCAGCCACAACGGCCAGGCCTGGGGCCAGACCGCGCTGAACGGCAACCACAGCGCCAGGATCGGCAGGGCCAGCAGCCCCAGGGCATTGAAGCTTTCATTGACCAGTCCGTGGACGACATCCCGAAAACGATCGCCCCTGGAACGGTTCCAGCGCGGTTCATAAGGCAACCCCCACTCCGCCAGGAACGATACCGCCACGGCCGGCAGAAACAGCAGCGGTAAACACCAGAGCGACTCAACCCACCCGAGGCTCGCCCCCAGGAAACCGAACCAGAACACCGGCGCATACACCCAACTCAACACAGCCTTCATGAGACGCTCCTCTTGATAAGCGTCCAGCATGAAAGGCCTGCCCGGCTGGCGATTGAACAAACAACGCAACCGCCCCGCGAGAAAGCGAATTCAGAAATTAAGGATCAATTAAGTGACAGCACCCAAGCTGATCCCACTGAAATCGTTCAAGGGATCATCCAGATGAAAACACTCAACGCACTGCTCGCCACCGCCACCCTGGCCCTCGCCGCCGGATTTGCCCAGGCCGATGTCCGTCCGGACCAGATTCCCGGGCTGCTGAAGTCCGGCGCAATTGCCGACTTCGAGAAGCTCAACCAGACCGCCCTGGCCAAGCATCCCGGCGCCAGCATCACCGACACCGAACTGGAGCAGGCTGCCACTGGCGGCTACGTCTACAAAGTCGACCTGCTCGGTAGCGATAGTGTGAAGTGGGACGTCAAGCTCGATGCCAAGACTGGCGCGGTGCTTCACGACAAAAAAGACACCTGATCCCACGCCGACCTTGCGCGAGCCGGGCAAGCCGACTCCCGCAAGGTCCGACTGGATCAGGGATGACGACGCCAGCGCTTACCAGAGCGCCAGGGTATAGCTGATGATCAGACGGTTCTCGTCCAGGTCATTACCGAAGTTCGAACGCACCGTCGCATTGCGCCACTTCACCCCCACCCCTTTGAGCGCCCCGTCCTGGAACACATAACCGATGTCGGTGTTGCGTTCCCATTCCTTGCCTTCACCCGGAATCGTCCGTTGCACATTATCACCGGACACGTAGCGGGTCATGAAGGTCAGGCCCGGCAAGCCCAACTGGGCAAAGTCGTAGTCATAACGCACCTGCAAGGAACGTTCGTCGATATTGGCGAAGTCGCCGATCTGCACGAAGTTCACCAGGTACGGATCGCTGTGCCCGATGTACGGGAACGGGTCCTTGCCGCTCATGCGCTGATAGCCGAAGCCCAGGGAGTTGCCCTTGAAGGAATAAGTGAACATCCCACCCAATGCGCGGTTGTCCAGAGGACGGAAGTTGCCGTCCTCGGCGCTACGGGCGTAACGCAGGTCGGTCTTCAAGCTCTGGCCCTGACCCAGGTCCCAGTTATGCACAAGACCGAGGAAGTTCTGCTGGTAGATATCCTCCAACTTGCCATAGCGATACTGGGTCAGCAGGTTGGGCGACCACTGGTAGTCCGCCCCGGCGAACTGGAACTTGTCGCTCGACCCGCCGATGCGGTTGGCCGTCATCTTCTGATCATCGGTGGAGTCGACGTAGCGGATCTGGTCGAACGAGCCCCCGGTCAGCTTCAGGTGGTCGATTTCCTGCACGTTCACCAGCGCGCCCTGGAAGGTTCCGGGCAGCAGGCGGGTATCGTTGGAGATGATCACCGGGTCCTTCATCTGGAAACTGCCGACCTTCAAGGTGCTGTTGGAAATACGCACCTTGGCCGCCGCCGCCAGCTTGCCGTAGCTGTCCTGGGAGCCCCCGTGGCGGGTGTCCGCCGGCAACAGGCCGGTGCCCGCCGTGCCGGGTCCCGAGTCCAGTTTGTAACCGACCATGCCCAGGGCATCGAGGCCGAAACCGACAGTGCCTTCGGTGTAGCCCGATTCCATGCGCAACAGGAAACCCTGGGCCCATTCATCGGCTTTTTCCCGGGAGCCCGGCTGGCGAAAATCGCGGTTGAAGTAAAAGTTGCGCAGCTCCAGGCTGCCCTTGCTGTCAGCGAGGAAATCCGCCTGGGCGCTCGGTGCACAGAGCAGGCCCAAGCCCAGCAACGTGCTCGCCGGCACGGACAAACGGGAGAAATAATCGAACGGCTTCATGGTGTGCTCCTTTATTACGGACGCGAGCCGACCCTCTCGGGGGCGTTGGGATCGCGACCGATGTGGTTGAAACGTCAGGATCAGTAGTCCCTGGGCCCGCCGGACCCAGGTGCGTCGGACATCAGCTCTCGAGCTGGCGACCGCGGGTTTCCGGCAGGCTCAGGGCCGCCAGGATCACCACCGCGTAAGCACCGGCGGCAAACACACCGATGCCGACGCCAATCGGCAGGGTTTCACTCAACGCGCCGATAAACAGCGGGAACAACGCGGCGATGGAGCGCCCGGCGTTGTAGCAGAAGCCCTGGCCCGACCCACGCATGCGGGTGGGAAACAGCTCGGTGAGGAACGCCCCCATGCCGGCGAAGATGCCCGAGGCGAAGAACCCCAGGGGGAAGCCCAGCCAGAGCATCCAGGTGTTATCGATGGGCAACTGGGTGTAGGCCAGGACGATGCTCATGGAGCCGACGGCAAAGAGGATGAAGTTTTTCTTGCGGCCGATGGCATCGGTCAGCAACGCGCTGATGACATAACCGACATAGGAGCCGACGATCACCATCGCCAGGTAACCGCCAGTGCCCAGCACACTCAGGCCGCGCTCGGTTTTCAGGTAGGTCGGCAACCAGGTGGTGATCGCGTAGTAACCGCCCAGCGCGCCGGTGGTCAGCAGCGAGGCACGCAAGGTGGTGCTGAGCATCCGCGGCGCGAAGATCTCGAAAAAGGCCCAGGGCGAAGGTTTTTCAGCCTGGTTCAGACGCGCGTCCCGAGCCTGCTCGAAGGTGTCGGATTCCTTGACCAGCCGGCGGATCACCAGCACGAACAGCGCCGGTACCAGGCCGATCATGAACAGCGCCCGCCAGGCCTGCTCCGGTGGCAGGAAACTGAACAAGCCGGCATAGAGCAAGGCCGTCAGGCCCCAACCCAGCGCCCAGCCGGCCTGCACCATACCCACCGCCTTGCCACGATCCTGGGAGCGGATCACCTCGCCAATCAGCACCGCGCCCGCGGTCCACTCGCCACCGAAACCGAAGCCCATCAGCGTGCGCGCCACCAGCAGTTGGTCGTAGTTCTGCGCCAGCCCGCACATGAAGGTGAAGAAGGCAAACCAGAGCACGGTCAGTTGCAGGGTGCGCACCCGGCCGATGCGGTCGGAGAGGATCCCGGCGATCCAGCCGCCGGCCGCCGAGGCCAGCAAGGTCGAAGTACCGATCAGCCCGGCCTCGCCCTTGGAAATACCCCAGGTGGCAATCAGGGTGGGGATCACGAAACTCAACATCTGGGTGTCCATGCCGTCCAGGCCATAGCCGATCTTGCAACTCCAGAAGGTGCGCTTTTCATTTTTGCTCAGCGGAGCGTACCAGGCGAACGGGCCGGCACGGCGCGTCCCTGAAGGCACGTGGTCAGTCATGGTGTGTTCCATGGAGGGTTCCTGCGGCAGCAAGGGAAGATGACGGACACGCCTCGTTGTTTTTTTGTGAAGGCGTTGTCGTGGAGAACCGATGCAGATGCGCTACATCGTGGAGTGGATTCTTCGCGCCGGGGCGGTGCAGCGTCAAACGGGAAAAAAGCCGGTCAATGCATAAGAAAAGTTGATGGCCCCTCAATGGCACCTGCCGGGATACCGGCGTGCCGTGTGCAACCGCGAATCAGTTTTTCTTGTTTGCAATAACAGATTTTCTCGTTGGACGAGGCGGTCGCTGCGCCCTAAAAAGGCCTCGACCCAACACAAGAGAGAAGCTCGATGAACCTGCCTGCGCTGTCCTTCGATCAGTTGCGCCATCTGGCGCCGCGCGCCTTGCGCCGACACATCGCCACCGACCAGTATCAAGGCCACACCAGCGGCCTGGGCCTGGGCCGGGTACAAGCCAATATCGTGATTTTGCCAGGGGACTGGGCCGATGAGTTCCTGCGTTTCTGCACCCTCAATCGCCAGGCCTGCCCGATACTCGACATCACCGAACCCGGCGACCCGATGTTCCGTCACCTGGGCGAAAGCGTCGATATCCGCCACGACGTACCGCGCTACCGGGTCTATCGCCAGGGCGAACTGAGCGAAGAGCCGCAGAACATCAAGCATCTCTGGCGCAACGATATGGTGGCCTTCGCCATCGGTTGCTCCTTCTCCTTCGAGCAACCCTTGCTGGAGGCCGGCATCGATCTGCGTCACGTCAAATTGGGACGCAACGTGGCGATGTTCCAGACCAATATCGATACCCGCCCCACCGAACGACTAAAGGGCAAGCTGGTGGTGAGCATGCGACCGTTGAAGGCCGCCGACGCGATTCGGGCGGTGCAGATCACCGGACGCATGCCCCATGTGCATGGCGCACCGGTGCACATCGGCGACCCGCGACTGATCGGCATCCACGACCTCGGCACACCCGACTACGGTGACGCCGTGCCGCTCGCCGACGATGAACTCCCAGTGTTCTGGGCCTGCGGTGTGACCCCTCAGTCGGTGGTGCAAGCATCACGCCCACCGTTATGCATTACCCATGCACCGGGCTGCATGCTGGTGAGCGATCTGCACAACCACAGCCTCTGACTCAGGCCGTGGTGTTCACCGAAGTGCCCGAGGTGCTGCTGCCCTCTGCCTGCAAGGCCGTGGTCAGGGCAGAACTGACGGTGGAAATGGAGCCGGCAATGGAAGACACCTGCGACTCCGCGGCCGCAAGCAAGGTGGCCTTGGCATCCGGGCTTTCCTTGCTGTCCTGGGCTTTCTGCATTTGCAGCTCCGCTTGCTGCAGCTGCTTTTGCAGATCGGCCAGTTGCTTTTGCAGCTCCTGGACCTCCTGGGAGGAAGCACTGGAGCTGGAGCTGTCGCTGCTGCTACCGGAGGCGCCGCCAGCGCCCGCAGGTTGGCTGCCGCCGGCCTGGGTGGTGCTCGCAGCCCCGGTGGCGCTGGTGCTGGTGGTGTCAGTAGCGCTGGTGCCGGTGTTCTTGTTGGTGCTGCTGGTGGTAAGGGTTGGGGCAATGGTGACCGAAGTAATGCTGACCATGGGGATCTCCCGATTCAGTTATGGGCAATCTTGTCATCGACTGACTTGCCCCATGTTTGAGATTGATTCTGTATCACACGTGTCAGCGTCCGGATACAAGGTCACGTCCCTGTGGCTACGGATCAGGCCCCGAGGCGCGCCGTCACGTCATTCAACTGCCCCGACAAGCCATGCAGGTTCTGGCTCGCGGCCTCGGTGCGCTTGACGTTGTCCAGGTTGGTACTGGCGATGGCGGTGATCTCGGTCAGGTTGCGCGAAATATCTTCGGCCACCGAGGTCTGCTCCTCGGCGGCAGTAGCGATCTGGCGGTTCATGTCACGGATCGCTTCCACTGCGGTGGTGATGCGTTCGAGCATGGCCCCGGCCTCGGTCACCTGCTCGACGCTCTCCTCACTGCGGGCCTGGCCGCCTTCGATGGCCTGGGCCGCATCCACCGCGCCGGTCTGGACCGAATGGATGATCTGGTTGATCTCGACGATCGACGCCGCGGTGCGCTGGGCCAGGCTGCGTACCTCATCGGCGACCACGGCAAAGCCGCGTCCGGCTTCACCGGCACGGGCGGCCTCGATGGCGGCGTTGAGCGCCAGCAGATTGGTCTGTTCGGCAATCCCGCGAATCACTTCCAGCACCTTGCCGACCCGTCCGCTGTCGGCTTCCAGGCGGCGGATAACCGTGGCGGTGGTGGTGATCTCGCCGCGCATGCGGGTAATGGTCTCGATGGTCGATTGCATCACCAACTCACCCTGCTGGGCCGCGCGATCGGCATCATCCGCCGCTGTAGCAGCATCCCCGGCATGGCGAGCGACCTCCTGGGCGGTGGCGGACATTTCGGTCATCGCCGTGGCCACCTGGTCGGTACGTTCGAATTGTTCGTGGGTGCCGTTGGCCATCAGGCCGGCAATCGAATTCAGTTCGCCGCTGGCGCTGTCCAGGTCCGAGGTGCTGCGCTTGAGATGGCTGAAGGTCTCCGCGAGAAAGTCACGCAAGGTATTCGCCGCCACCGCCAGCAGACCCAATTCGTCCTGGCGATCGGCATTTACACGGTTGTCGAACTGGCCATGACTCAATTGCGCCACGTAGTCGATCAGGCGACGGATCGGTTCCACCAGATTGCGGTTGATCAGCCACAGGCTCAGCAGGCCGATCAACAACCCCGAAGCCACCAGCACCAGAATGCCGATCCAGATGGTCCGCTCGACCTCGGCACTGATGGCTTGCGATTGCTCATCGCCCTGCTGGCGCAACTGGGCGACCAGGGTCTTCATCTGTTCGCTGGCGGCGCGGTCGACGCCCTTGACCGCCTGGTCGCCGGCGCTCGCGTCGGACCCGGCCGCCAGGTAAGCCTCACGACCTTTCAAATAGGCGGTGCCCAGGACCCGGTGCTCTTCACGCAATTGCTCGATCTGCGACTTGAGCCGTGCATCCATGCCCGGCTGGCTGGCCAGACGGCCGAGAATATCCTGCACATCGCGCTGACGCGCTTCGAACTGCGACCAGTAACGGTTGAGGTCTTCCGGTTGCTTGCCACGTAGCAGGACATCCTTCCACTCCTGCACCTGCGCCTTGAATTGCACGTTGGCCTCGTCGATCAGATGCGAGGTGTGCAAGGGGCCTTCGATCAGGTTCCGATAATCCTGGACACCATTGGACAGGAAGTGAAAACAGGTCAGCGCGATCAGCAACATGGCGATCAGGCTGCCGCTCAGGAGCGTGAGAATTTGAGCTCTCAGGGATTTTTGCAACATGGGGGAAATCTCTGAACAAGGATTGAGCGTCCCCTGTAGGAAACGCAAGGAGTCGAAACATCCTTGTCAGCGACAACCGGGCTCATGGCCACATAGTGCTGTGGGTAACACCACTACCATCGGCGCGCCAGTACGGCGCTTGAATCAAACCGACCACCGGTCAACGGCGCGCCTCATACCTGGCGGCCGGTAAAAAATGCTTTAAGCCGTTGTTTGCACAGGAAACGTCACAAAACCGTCAAAAAGCCTTGCCATGATGCCACTTACGATCATGTAAAAAAATGTTTCAGGTGTTTCCCTTCAGCGAGCCTCCATGAACCACAGCCTTGACCAAAGCCATCGTGACCCGGATCTGTTCGGCCTGCTTTACGGCTTTCGCTTCCGCACCGGCGAGCGGGGCGAAGAAATCGACTCGGCCACCGTGCTGCAATGCCTGCAACAACCGGAAGATCCCGACACCTTTCTCTGGTTGCACCTGAATCTGGCACACGCCGCCTGCGAACGCTGGATGAAGAAGCACCTGTCGTTGCCCGACGAGTTTTTCGAGGCACTGCACGAAGGCTCGCGCTCGACCCGTATCGAACATGTGGACAACGCCTTGCTGGCGGTGGTCAACGACGTGGTGTTCAACCTCAGCAGCATGGTCTCCTCGGACATTTCCACGCTGTGGGTCTGCGCCCGCAGCAAACTGTTGATCAGCGCGCGTTTGCAACCGCTGCACTCGGTGGACAAGCTGCGCTCCTCGGTCAAGGCCGGCGAACGCTTTCGCTCGCCGCTGGAATTGCTCGTGCACCTGCTGCGCGACCAGGGTGAAGTGCTGACCCAGATCGTGCGCAAGACCAGCACCAGCGTCGACCAGATCGAAGACCAGTTGCTGGCCCTGCGCCTGAGCAACAACCGCGCCGAACTCGGGGCCATGCGCCGGATACTGGTACGCCTGCAACGCCTGCTGGCTCTGGAGCCGGGCTCGTTGCTGCGGCTGCTCAACCGTCCGCCGCAATGGTTGCAGAAGGAAGACCTCAAGGAACTGCGCAAGTCCACCGAGGAGTTCGCGCTGATCCTCAGCGACCTGGAAGCCCTCGGCGAAAGGATCAAGCTGTTGCAGGAAGAGATCGCCGCCAGCCTCAACGAACAGAGCAACCGCACCCTCTTCACCCTCACCGTGGTAACGGTCCTGGCGCTGCCGATCAATATCATTGCCGGCTTCTTCGGCATGAACGTCGGCGGCATCCCGCTGGCGGGCGACCCGGAAGGTTTCTGGATCCTGGTGGCGCTGGTGGTGACCTTCACCCTGCTGGCCGGGCGCTGGGCGTTTCGCAAACGCCAGGATTACTGAGCAGGAGCAGTCAGCCTGTAACATTTGGCAACGAATATGGCTGGTATCCGTTCTCAAAAAGGATTCCCGGCATGGCCATCCCCTCATCGACTGCTGCTTCGTCCGCCCTGGGCGAAAGCAAACCCCAGCTCGACAGCAAACCCCGCGTCTTCACCGCGGTGATCTTTTTCGCGGTGCTGGCCATGGGGTTGCTGTTCACCGCCTACAGCCTGATGCATGACATGCATGACTTCGGCACCGTGGTCACCACCTGGACTCCGTTCCTGCTGCTCGGCGTGGCGCTGTTGATCGCCCTCGGCTTCGAGTTCGTCAACGGTTTCCACGACACCGCCAACGCCGTGGCCACCGTGATCTACACCAACTCCCTGCCGGCGCATTTCGCGGTGGTCTGGTCCGGCTGCTTCAACTTCCTCGGCGTGCTGCTCTCCAGCGGTGCGGTGGCTTTCGGCATTATCGCCCTGCTGCCGGTGGAACTGATCCTGCAAGTCGGCTCCTCGGCCGGCTTCGCGATGATCTTCGCCCTGCTGATCGCCGCCATCCTGTGGAACCTCGGCACCTGGTGGCTGGGCCTGCCGGCCTCTTCGTCCCACACCCTGATCGGCTCGATCATCGGTGTCGGCGTGGCCAACGCCCTGATGCACGGACGCGACGGCACCAGCGGTGTGGACTGGAGCCAGGCGACCAAGATCGGTTATGCCCTGCTGGTGTCGCCGCTGGTGGGGTTCTTCTTCGCCGCACTGTTGCTGCTGGTTCTGCGCCTGCTGGTGAAGAACCGTGAACTGTACAAGGCGCCCAAAGGCAATTCGCCGCCACCGTGGTGGATTCGTGGCCTGCTGATCCTGACCTGCACCGGTGTGTCCTTCGCCCACGGCTCCAACGACGGGCAAAAAGGCATGGGCCTGATCATGCTGATCCTGGTCGGCACCCTGCCGATGGCCTACGCCCTGAACCGCACCATGCCGGCCGACCAGGCGCTGCAGTTCGCCGCCGTCGCCGAAGTCACCCAGCAGGCACTGGTACGCAGTGCACCGCAACCGGCCCCCGCCGACCCGCGCCACACGCTCTCGGAGTATGTAAGGACCAAACAGGCGACGCCGGACGTGGTGCCATCACTGGCCGCCCTGGCCGGCAATATCGGTACCGAGGTCAAGGCTTACGGTTCGCTGGCCAAGGTTCCGGCCGAAGCCATGGGCAACGTGCGTAACGACATGTACCTGAGCAGCGAAACCATCCGCCTGATGGACAAGGACAAGGTCGGCAACTTCGACGCCGACACCCAGGGCAAGGTGCAGCTGTTCAAGCAGCAGATCGACGGCGCCACCCGCTTCATTCCGCTGTGGGTGAAGATTGTCGTGGCTATCGCCCTGGGTCTGGGCACCATGGTCGGCTGGAAGCGCATCGTCGTCACCGTCGGTGAGAAGATCGGCAAGACCCATATGACCTACGCCCAGGGTGCCTCGGCGGAAATGGTCGCGATGCTGACCATCGGCGCGGCGGACATGTACGGCTTGCCGGTGTCGACCACCCATGTCTTGTCCTCGGGCGTGGCCGGGACCATGGTCGCCAATGGCGGCGGCTTGCAGATGCGCACCATCCGCAACCTGATGATGGCCTGGGTCCTGACCCTGCCGGCGGCGATCCTGTTGTCGGGCAGCCTGTACTGGTTGTTCACCAAGATTTTCTAAGCCCCTCCCCCTCGATGAGCGCATGCCCCTGGCATGCGCTCGTCTTCAAGCGTCACCCAACTCCTCCTGCAGCACCTGCCCCAACCAGGCCATGAACACCCGCACCCGCCGGGGCAGATGGCGTTGCTGGGCATAGAGCAATGACACCTCCAGCGGCGCCGGCAGATAGTCGGGCAATACCGCCACCAGCGCACCACTGTCCAGATGCTTGCGCACGCCCAGATACGGCGCCTGGATCAAGCCGAACCCACCCAGGCAGGCCGACTCGTAGCAATCGGTGCTGTTCACCGTGACACTGCCGGCCATCGGCACCTGCTGCAACTTGCCGTTTTGCAGGTATTCGAACCCCGAGGAGCGGGCCCCCAGCACACCGACATAGTGAATCAGCCGATGCCCGGCCAGGTCGGCGATAGACTCCGGCCGCCCATAACGCTGCAGGTAGGCGGGACTGGCACAGTTGGCCAACGGCAGCTCGCAGACATGCCGCGCCACCACCGATTGATCAGGTTGCGCGCCGACCCGCAGGACACAGTCGAAACCCTCGCCCAACAGGTCGACGCGGCGGTCGGTGCTGCTGATTTCCAGCTCGATGCGCGGATGCAGCGCCATGAATTCCGGCAGCCGCGGCATGATCACCCGACGGGCCATGACGCTGGGCATATCGAAGCGAATACGCCCGGCCAGCAAGGCCGCATCCTGGCGGAACAATCCCTGCAACTCATCCATCTGCGCCAGCAGGTCCTTGCTGCGCTCATACAGCACCAAGCCGTCCTGGGTCGCCTGGACCTTGCGCGTGGTGCGTTGCAAGAGACGGGTGCCCAGCAGTTCCTCCAGCGCCTGGACATGCTCGGATACGCTGGACTTGGGCAGCCCGAGACTTTCTCCCGCGAGGGTAAAACTCGACAGTTCAGTGACCCGGATAAAGGTTCGCAGCAGGTCCAGCTTGTTCATGACAACGCCCCTCTATTGTTCGGAACAGGCGATCAGTGTTTCCGATTTCATAGCGTTTATCCAATCACGGACGGACAAATACACTTTCCTCAGCGTTATCCACTCCTTGAGGAACACGACATGACTCGTAAAATCGCCCTGATCACTGGTGCCAGTCGCGGCCTGGGCAAAAGTACTGCACTGCACCTGGCCGCCCAGGGCGTCGATATCATCGGCACCTACAACAGCCGGGCTGACGACGCCCAGGCCGTGGCGGCGCAGATCGAAAAACTCGGTGGCCGCGCCGCCATGCTGCAACTGGACGTCGGCCTGATCGACGGCTTCAAGGCCTTCAGCGAAAGCGTTGCCCAGGTACTGGCCACGGTCTTCGGCCGTGAGCACTTTGATTTCCTGGTAAACAATGCCGGGGTCGGCGTGCATGCGCTGTTCGCCGACACCAGTGAAGAGCAGTTCGACCAGTTGCTCAACGTGCACTTCAAGGGGCCGTTTTTCCTGACCCAGAAACTCTTGCCGCTGCTCGCCGACGGTGGGCGCATCGTCAATATTTCCAGCGGTTTGGCGCGCTTCAGCCTGCCGGGTTATGCCACCTATGCGGCGATGAAGGGCGCGATGGAGACCTTGACCCGTTACCAGGCCAAGGAGTTGGGTGCGCGGGGGATCAGCGTGAACTGCCTGGCCCCGGGCGCCATCGAGACCGACTTCGGCGGCGGGGGCGTGCGCGACAACAAAGACCTGAATGCCTTTGTCGCGGCCAACACCGCGCTGGGCCGTGCCGGCTTGCCGGACGATATCGGCGGCGCCATTGCATTGCTGCTGAGTGACGCCGGCCAGTGGATCACCGGGCAGCGGATCGAGGCTTCGGGCGGGATGTTCCTGTAAAGCCTTAGCCGGACACCCCGCTGCGGATCAACAGATCCTTGAGCACGCTGCGCAACGGCACCTCACCCTTGCGCGGCGTTCCGGCGAACTCGATCCAGCCTTCGTTGAAACCGTCGATCATCTGCATGCGTGGCAACGGGTTATTCATCCCCTGGGCCGTGAACAAACCCTCCCAGGTATCACGCGCCACCACTTCCATACGCACCGGCTTGCCCAGCCATTCGGCAAAACCAGCGGCAATCTGCTCAGGCGTCACTCGCGCCGGTCCTTCCAGCTCAACCACCCGCTTGCCACTCCAGGTTTCCTGCAACAACTGCGCGGCCAGATGCCCGACATCCGCCGTGGCGATCATCGGCACCGGTTTGTCCAGCGGTTGCAGAAAGCTCGGGATCACTCCCGTCTCCACCGCTGCCGCCACGTCCCACAGGGCATTTTCCATAAACCAGCCCGGACGCAGGAAGGTGACCGGCAGGTCCAGCGTGCTCAAGCCCTGTTCCAACAACTGCAACTGGTTCAACAGATTCGGCTGGGGCGCCTGGGCACCGATGGTCGACAAGCACACCACCTTCGCTGGCCGGGCCTGCTCCAACGCTGCACGCAGGGTTTCCACCACTTGGCGGGCCTCCGGGAAACCCGGGGTCGGATCGAAGTTCGACGGCATCATGATAAACACCCCCTCGACAGCGCTGAACGCCTGCGCCAGTGCCTGCCCGTCATCCACATCGGCCAGGGCTACCTGGCAGCCTTGGCCGGCCCACGGCGCACCTTTCTCCACGCTGCGCACCACGGCACGCACCGATTGTCCGGCACTGAGCAGCGTACGGGCGACGGCACCGCCCACTTTTCCGGTAATACCCATGACTGCGTACATGTAAGTTCCTCCAGGAAGCGGCGACCTCTGTCGCGATGGAGGAATTCTCCGCCAGGGGTCGAGATTCTCCGATAGCATGGATGTCACTGGATAACTGACTGGTAATCAGCAATGAGCTTCGACTCCAACCTGGCCAGCGGCCTCGGCGTACTCAACGCGGTGGTGGACGGCGGCAGTTTCGTCAAGGCCGCCGAAACCCTCGACATGACCGCCTCCGGCGTCAGCCGGGCCATCGCCCGCCTGGAGAAACGCCTGGGCATCCGCCTGTTCGACCGCACCACCCGCTCGGTCAAGCTGACCGACGAAGGCCGCCGGTTGTACGAGGACGTCACCCCGTTGCTGGCCGGTCTCGAAGAAGCAGCCTATGCCGCCAGCGGCAGCGCCAGCCAGGTCCGCGGGCGGTTGCGGGTCAATATCGATCCGTATTTTTCCCGCCTGATCCTCGGGCCCGCCCTGGGCGAGTTCATGAGCCGCCATCCGCTACTGCACCTGGAGCTCTATACCCGCGACCAACTGGGTGACGTGGTGGCCGACGGTTTTGACCTGGCCGTACGCTTCGGCCACCCGGCCAATTCCTCCCTGGTGGCGCGCAAGCTGCTGGACGTGCGGGTGCTGACCTGCGCGGCACCGGCCTACCTGAAGCGCCACGGTCGACCGCTGACGCCACTGGACATGGAGGACGAACGGCATGTCTGCGTGGCCTTCCGCGACCCGGAAACCGGACGGCCCTTCCCCTGGGAATTCCACCGTGCCGGCCGGCGGGTGGATGTGCGCAATAACGCGCGGTTGGTGCTCAACGATGTAGGCACCCTGCACAGCCTGTGTGAAAGCGGCCACGCCATCGCCCAGGTGCTTGACCTGGGGGTACGCCCAGCACTGGAGGCGGGGCGGCTGGTGGAATTGTTTCCCGATTGGCCGGATGAACGCTTTCCGTTGTATGCCCTTTATCCATCCCGGCATCTGCCGCCGGCCAAAGTCAGGGCGTTTCTGGATTTTATTATTGGTTTGAGTGCTGCCTGATAGGGCTGGGGGTAAGAGTTCGAGGCAATGTGTATGGCCGCCTGCGGCGGTTCGCGAGCAAGCTCTGCGCCTACAGAGGAACGTGTAGCAGCAGGCGTTCGCGTATTGCGTCATAGGCCCAGTGATACAGGTAGGTATAGGGCAGGAAAAACAGCAGCACGCCGATATCCAGCAACAGCGCCGTCAACAGACTGAGATCCAACCACCAGGCCACCAGCGGTACGCTCACCAGCACCAGGCCGCCTTCGAACAGCAAGGCATGGAGCAGGCGCGTCCAGACGTTCTGCGCCAGGGCAAAACGCTCGCGCATCCGGTCGAACATGCGGTTGAACAAGACGTTCCAGCCCAGGGCGATAAAGCAGTTGGCGACCGTCACCACGCCCATCTCCAGCAGCGGCTTGCTCATCACCCAGGCAAACAGCGGCGTGCATAGCAGCACGGCGAATACCTCGAAGCCGATAGCCTGTAGAACACGTTCGGTAAAAGATTTGCCGGGGGTCATGAGGAACGCCTCCATTGATGCCTGAGGGTTGTCATTATCGCCAGCAGGACAGATACTAAAAGTCGATTACCATCGACAAAAGCGATAGTTCATGGCCTCCAACGAAATGCTCCAGGCCTTTGTCCAGGCCGCCACCCTGGGCTCCTTCTCCGCAGCGGCGCGCAAGCTGGGCAAGAGCCAGTCGACCATCAGCGCGGCCGTCGCCAGCCTGGAAATCGACCTCGGCCTGGAGCTGTTCGACCGCAGCACCCGCAAGCCCGGCCTGACCGCGGCCGGCCATGTCATGTTGCAAAAGGCCGAGGACATCCTCGCCGCCAACAACCGCCTGGAAATGAGCGCGCGCCAATTGGCCGGGGGCCTGGAAGCGAGGCTGACGGTGGTGATTTCCGACACCTACCAATCCAACCGTTTCGAGGCCACCCTGAGCGACTTCGAAGCCCGCTACCCGGACCTCGAGCTGGAGTGCCTGATCGCCGAGTGCGACGACCTGGTGGAGTTGGTCCGCCAAGGCCGGGCCCAGGTAGCCTTTGCCGAACGACAGGACAGCTACCCGCCGGACCTGGGCAGCGCCACCGTGGATGAACGCACCGAATTTGCCGTGTTCGTCCATCGCGGGCACCCTTTGGCGCAACAGGCCAAGGTCGATCAGACCAGCCTGCAGCAGCACCGCGAACTGCGCCTGGCAACCATCGTCAATCCTTACGAGAGTCGTGCCCAGGGCCGCTTCTGGTCGGCGTCGAGTTACCTGATGCTGCTGGAAATGGCCCAGCGCGGGTTCGGTTGGGCACCGCTGCCACGCTGGCTGGTGGAGCGCTTCGACAATGCTTCGCTGGTGGAACTGCCGCTGCGTGGCTGGCCAAGGCCGGTGGCGGTGGATGCGCTCTGGTCACGTCTGCATCCACCGGGGCCGGCGGGCAGCTGGTTGCTGGCGAAAATGCTGGAGTAACGCTCCTTACTCGGCGCCTTTCAGTTCCTTCAGCCGACGTTCGATAAAACGCCGCTCCGGCGCCTGCTGCGTCAATGCCAGCGCGCGCAGGTAAGCCTCCCGCGCCTGCTCCACCCGCCCCAGCCGCCGGCAGAAATCCGCCCGCGCCGAATGTGCCAGGTGATAGTCCAGCAAGTCGCCGCGCCCGAGGATGCCCTCCACCAGTTCCAGTCCCGCCAGCGGCCCGTCGCGCATGGCCACCGCCACCGCCCGATTGAGTTCTATCACCGCCGAGGGCACGGCACGCAGCAACAGGTCATAGAGCCCGACGATCTGCCGCCAGTCGGTGTCCTCGGCCGTCGCCGACTCGGCATGCACGGCGGCGATCGCGGCCTGCAAGCCATAGGGTCCGAAACGTCCGGTGCCCAGTGCGCGCTCCACCAGCCCGCAGCCTTCGGCAATCAACGCCGGGTTCCAGCACGAGCGATCCTGGGCATCGAGCAGTACCAGTTCCCCACTCTCGGACACCCGCGCCTGACGCCGCGACTCATGCAACAGCATCAACGCCAGCAAGCCCATGACCTCAGGGTCGGGCAGCAACTCCAGCAACAGGCGCCCAAGGCGAATGGCCTCCGCCGTCAGCTCATCGCGAGTCAGGCTGGCGCCGAGGGAGGCTGAATACCCCTCGTTGAACACCAGGTAAATAACCCGCAATACACTGTCCAACCGCTCAGGCAATTCCGCCAGGGAAGGCACCTGATAAGGGATCTTCGCGTCACGAATCTTGGTCTTCGCTCGCACGATGCGCTGGGCGATGGTCGAGGGGCTCGAGAGAAAGGCCCGGGCGATTTCTTCGGTGGTCAGGTCGCAGACCTCGCGCAACGTCAGCGGTACCTGGGCATCCGCCGACAGCGCCGGGTGACAGCAGGTAAAAATCAACCGCAGGCGATCATCCTCGACATCCTCGTCATTCCATTCGCTCTGCTCCAACGCTTCGGCCTGGGCGATCAACTGCCCCTGGGACGCGGCAAAACGCGCCCGACGTCGCAGCACATCGATGGCTTTGAAACGCCCGGTGGAGACCAGCCAGGCCCGGGGATTGGCCGGCACGCCATCGCGCTGCCAGCGTTCGACGGCGATAAAGAAGGCTTCGTGCAAAGCCTCCTCCGCCAGATCGAAATCCCCCAACAAGCGGATCAGGGTGGCCAGGATCCGCCGTGACTCCTGGCGATACACCGCCTCGACCTGCTGCTTGACGCCCTCGGTTTCGAGGGTCAATCCAGCAGCCCCTGGCGGACCAACAGGGCCAATCGGTCCAGGCTTTCACCCCAGCCCTGATAAAACCCCATCTGTTCGTGGGTCGCCTTTTCCTCCGCCGACCAGTGCATCGCCCGGGCGGTATACAGGGTATGGCCATCGGCCTCTTCGAGGGTGATTCGCGCCGTCATGAAGGGTTTGCCCGATGGCGTCCAGTCGGGGGTAAAGGCATCGGTGAAGACGATCCGCTCCGGTGCGGCGATCTCCAGGAACACGCCCTGATACGGGTACTCGACACCCTCCGCCGTACGCATCAGCGTGCGAAACGAACCGCCAACCCACAGCTGCATTTCGCAGACCGGCATGGTCATGCCATGGGGGCCCCACCATTGACTCAGCAGACGGGGTTCGGTCCAGGCACGAAAGACCTGGTTGCGCGGCGCCTCGATCAGGCGACTGATGGACAACTCATGCTCGGCTCCCGCAAGGGGTAGCGGTTGGCGGTTCATATTCAGGCTCCTTTTATTCTTATGGTTGCCGTTTGAAAGCTCAGAGATTCAGTTCCCGCACCGGCCGCACTTCCACGCTGCCCACCCGCGCGGCCGGGATATGCCCGGCAATCTGCAAGGCTTCGTTCAGGTCGCGGGCCTCCACCAGATAAAACCCGGCCAGTTGTTCCTTGGTTTCGGCAAACGGCCCGTCGACGATCGACAGCTTGCCGCCGCGCATGCGCACCGTGGTGGCGGTGCTCACCGGCTCCAGCGGCTCGGCGGCGAGCATGCGACCACTGGCCCGGATCGACTCGCCGTAGGCCAGGCACTCGGGGTCCTTGGGGCTGTCGGGATGGGAATGCAGCAACTCCTCATTACTGTAGATCAGGCACAGGTATTTCATGGGATGTCTCCAGGGCGGTCGAACAACTATGGCTGCTGTTCCGCGCTTTGGCGAAAGCCGCTGACGATCAGCAAGTGTACGAATAGTCGCCTGGAAGCGAGGGAAATCGACAGACGTAAAAACTCGTAGGAAAAATAATATCCAACCAGCTAAAGCCGATAGAATTCGGCCTCCCCTACTGCCGGAAATAGGATATGCCGCTGTGAGAATTTCCCTTGTCGACTCCATCACGCTGACCCCCGCCCAACGCGAGCAGTTGGCCTTGATCCAGGTCGATGCGGCGCAGCAGGAGTTTTCCAGCGATATCACCCGGGGCCTGGCCGTGCTGCAAGCCCATACGGGTAATGATGTGAAGGGTTTTGTACTGCTGGCCGATGAGCTGCCGGTGGGTTTCCTGTTGCTCAAGCGGCCCCCGGCATCACCGGCCTGGGCCAGCGGCAACGTCTGCACGCTGCACGGTCTGCAAGTAGATAAAAACCATCAGGGCCAGGGCCTCGGGCGCGCCTGCATGCAGGCCCTGCCGGACGCTGCACGTAGCGTCTGGCCGGCCACCACCCATCTGATGCTGATGGTCGACGCGGACAATGACGCCGCCCGCGGGCTCTACCTGAAGCAGGGATTTGTCGACAGCGGCGAGACCTTTCACGGGCGGGTCGGCGAAGAGCGCAGGCTGACCTTGCCACTCTGAAGCGGGAGATCGTCATGAATGCCCGACTGACCCGCTACGACGACCTGAGTGCCCTTCAGCGCGAACTGCTCGTGGGCCTCGAAGTCCATCCCGAACAGCTGCAATTTTGCGGGGATATCCAGGCGGCCCTGCACTTCCTGCCACGCGAGCCCCATGACGGCGTGCTCGGTTTTGTCCTGCTCGACCATGACACGCCGGTGGCCTTTCTGTTGCTCAAGCGCCATCCCTTCGTCCCCCATTGGGCCGACGAAGGCAGTGCCACCCTGCATGCCCTGCAGGTCGACAAAAGGCTTCAAGGCCGTGGGTTCGGCGCGGCCTGCCTGCAAGCCCTGCCCGCAGCGGCGCGCCAGGCCTGGCCCCAGGTCCGTCAGTTACTGCTGTCGGTAGGAACCGATAACCAGGCGGCGATGAGTCTTTACCTGAAACAGGGTTGGGTTGATACCGGTGAAGCCTATCGCGGCGAACGACGATTGACCCTGACACTTTAAAGTTGCGGGTGGCCATAAGTATGAGATCAGTTGGTCATTTACAGTAAAACTTGATCGCTGGGCAAATTCGCCTTCCAGTTATTAAATCGATCACGTCGCTACTTCATCGAAAGCCGGCGCGGCGCTACTTGATAAGCCGTTATTTAACTCAAGTGGCCATTTAATAAACTGAAAGGACTCAATACCCATGGATGTAAAAAATCGAATCTCGAACAACGTCCCCAAAACCTCGTCCTCCGCGGTCATCGAACGGCCCGGCAGCGCCGGAGAATTTGATCTGGAGTTTGGTGAACACCGCGACGGCCTGGTTATTTTTTCAGAAAGAGGCCCTGGCTTTGTCGGCCCATCTTTATTGCGGCCCGACGGCCGTCATCGGTTTATCGGCGTACATGAAGACCGGCCGGAAAGTATTACCCAGGCCAACTTCAGCGACGACGGCCTTTACCATCATGACTTCGCCCAATCACTCGGAAGTTCCAGCCGAAGGCTGATCAAGGCGGTCCTCGACGAAGACGACAAGTTCCTCTTGCTCGGCCACTTCCGTTCCGGTGAACAGGCCTTCTGCGCCCGTATCACTGAAACCGGCGACCCGGACCCCGACTTCGGTGATAACGGTCAGGTCGCCCTGCCTTACACAGCCCCCTGGATCGGCTATGGCCGCCGCCTCACTGTGCAACCCCAGGACGGCTTTATCGTCCTGGCCCTGAGGAACAGCGCCGTGGGCGAGCCGGCACGCGACGTTATCGTGCGTCTCGACCGCAACGGCAGTTTCGACCCGCGCTTCGGCACCTGCGGCGTGGTCACGGCACCGGAACCGAACATCGCCTTCGAGGCGGTTCAGGTCCAGGCCGATGGCAAGCTGATCGTGGCCGGCCGGCGCGGTCGCAAGGCCATGCTGATGCGCTACGGGGCCACCGGCCTGCCGGACAAGACCTTCGGTTGCGCCGGCTATCTGGAACTGGGGCCGGCCCGCGACGGCAATGCCGCGTTTTTCGATCTCGCCGTGCAACCCGATCAGAAAATCGTCGTCACCGGTTCCGCGGATCTCTCCCACAACATCGCCCTGCTCACCCGTGTCACAGCCGACGGCAAGCTGGACGTCACCTTCAATGCCGGGGTGCCCTGGGAGCTGCCGGAACTGGATATCTCCTTCGCCCTGGCGGTGCAGGAAGACGGAAAAATCGTCAGCACCGGTCATATCAACAGCGGCAGCCGCTGCTGGTTGATGCGCCACTTGAACAACGGCGAACTGGATCCTGATTTTGGCGATAACGGAATCAGCCGCCTGATCTACATCGGTGACTCCACCAGCTACCTCTCCAACCTGGAGTTGCAGCCGGATGGCAAGATCCTGGTCTCCGGACGCTACGCCACCCATTCGGCGGTAATTCGCTGTTACGGCAACTGAGGCCCCAGCACGTAAGCCACCCCGGCAGGAGCGTCGAGCAGCGGCTCCTGCCGGGGCAACGACGGCGATTTCAGTCCATTTCGTATCCGCCCCATATTGTTGCGCGAGCCCCCCGTAAAGCTTTCATATAGTCGATGTCATTTGCCCGGAATTTCGACTATTTCTCTGCTGGTCGCCGCCTGATGCGGTGTTTTCCGGAGACCTGTCATGACCCATATCCAGATCGGCCTGCTTATGCTGTTGGGCATCAGCGCGTTCGGTGTGATCACCCTCTACCTGGACTTCTGGCGTGCGTCCAAGGCGCAACGGGAGAACAAATAAGCCGTCACAGGCCGACCAGACGATAGCCCACCTGCAGTTCGGTGATCAGGTGTTGCGGCTGCGCCGGGTCGGCTTCGAGCTTTTGCCGTAGATGCGCCATATGTACCCGCAGATAATGGGCCCGATCGGCATAGTCCAGCCCCCAGACATCCAGCAACAACTGCCGGTGCGTCAGCACCCGGCCCTGGCCCCGGATCAACGCGCTCAACAGGCGGAACTCGATGGGTGTCAGGTGCACGCCCTCGCTGCCACGCCGCACCTCATGGGTCGCCAGATCGACCTCGACCTCACCGAAGCGCACCTTGCTGCTGACCGCCGCCGTGCCGCTTTGCACCTGCCGCCGCAACTGCGCACGAATACGCGCAAGCAGCTCGGGCACACCGAACGGCTTGACCAGATAGTCATCGGCGCCAGCGTCCAGCGCGGCGACCTTTTCGTCTTCGCGGTCACGGGCCGACAGCACCAGGATCGGCACGCTCATCCAGCCACGCAATTCGCTGATCAGGTCCTTGCCGTCACCGTCGGGCAGGCCCAGGTCGACGATCACCAGGTCCGGCTGGCGGCTCGCCGCATCGATCAGCGCACGCTTGCTGCTGTCGGCCTCGAAGACCTGGAAACCTTCGTCCTGCAAGGCAATGCCGATAAAACGGCGAATATTGGCTTCATCCTCGACAATCAGGATACGGGTGCTGGTCATAGGGCTTCCATGGACGGCGGTTGACCCGCCGGTAAAGTGATAACGAAACAGAGGCCTTTGGGCAGCCGTGGCCGAGCGACAACCCGGCCGCCGTGGGCTTCGACGATCCGTCGGACCAGGGCCAGCCCCAGGCCGATACCGGATACCGCCGACTCCTGCTGGCCACGGCTGAAGGCTTCGAAGAGTTGCTCGGGGACAATACCCGCCGGGCAGCCCGATCCGCTGTCGGCGACCTCGAGGACAATCTGCTGATCGACCTGACTCGCCGTGATCTCGATCGGCGTATCCATCGGGGTATATTTCGCCGCGTTGTCCAACAGATTGACCAACACCCGCTCGATCAGCAGCGCATCGATCTCGACCAGGGGCAGGTCCACCGGCAACAGCGCCCGCACCGGATGCCGGGCGAGGGGTTCGCGTAGTTGGCGCAAGGCGCTGCCGACCACCTCTTCCAGGGAATGCCACTGGCGGTTGAGGCGCACCCCATGTTCCTGCAAACGCGCCATATCCAGCAGGTTTTCAATCAGCCGTTGCATGGCACAGGCCTGATCGTGAATACCGTTCAACAAGCCACCGACCAACTCATCCCGGACATGGGGCGCCGCCGCATCGGCGGCACCGATAATGCTGGTCAAGGGCGTGCGCAGGTCATGGGAAATGGCCGCCAGCAAGGTGTTGCGCATCCTCTCGCCTTCCATCTGCACCAGGGTGCTTTGCGCCACTTCAACGAAATGTACCCGCTCCAGCGCAATCGCCAACTGGCTCATGCAGGCTTCCAGCAGGCGTTGCTCATCGGGGTCCTTCAGGCGCTCGGCATCACTCAGGTCGAGCACCAGCACACCACGCACGCGCATCGGCGCCTTGAGGGCAAAGTAGCAACCGGGTGCGGCGGCCAGGGTGTCACTGCCCTGCCCCGCCGGGCGGCCCTGTTCGTAAGTCCACTGGGCAATGCTTTCATCCACCGGGAAGACACTGCCGGCCATGCTGCTGACCCGGTCGTCGGCATCCGGCAAGGCCAGGCCGACCCGGGCCTCGAACACCCCGCTGAAGGTGCGCAGCGCCACCGCGCCGAGCTGTTCGACGGTCAGGGCGGCGGACAGGTCGCGGGCCAACAGCGCCAGCGAGGTCGCCCGGCGCTCACGGGCCGCGGCCGTGCGCGCCTCATGGCGCAGGCGCGCGGTCAGTTGCCCGGTGATCAGGGCAATGCCCAGCATCAAGGCGAAGGTGAAGAAATACTGGGTGTCGTTGACCGTGAACGACAGCACCGGCTGGACAAAGAAAAAATCGAAACACAGCACTGCCAGCATCGCCGCCCAGACACCCGGTCCGCGGCCCAGGCGTAGCGCCACCAGCACCACCGTCAGCAGGAACAGCATGACCACGTTGGCCGGATCGAAGACTTGCAGCAACAACGCCGCCACCGCCGTGGCGGCGAAACAGGCCAGGGTCGCCCACAGGTAGGCCAGGCCCCGGCCCGGTGCCAGTCTCGGCTCCGCTTCTTGCCGGGACGGCGCCGCGCGCGGCAGCTCGCCATGGGCGATCACGATCTGGTCGATCTGCGGATGGTGGCGGCTGATCCGGTCGCTGACCGTCTGGTGCCAGAACTGCCAGACCCGCCGTGGCCGATGGCCGAGCAACAGACGGTTGGCATTGCGCTCACGGGCACAGGCCACCAGCGCTTCGGCGACATCGATACCGGCCAGGATCGCGGTATCGGCGCCGAACTCAGCGGCCAGGGCCAGGGTCTTCACCGCCGCCGCGCGCCGCCGCAGGGCCATGCCACCGGTCGAGACCGACTCGACATGCACCACGATCCAGTCGGCTTCGAGCTTCTGCGCCAGGCGCGCGGCTTCGCGCACCAGGCGTTCATCCGAGGGCTCGCCGGCGATCCCCACCAGCAAGCGCTCACGGGCGGCCCACAAGGTGTCGATGGAACGCTCGCGACGATAGACACGCATTTGCGCATCGACCCGGTCGGCCGTGCGGCGCAGGGCCAGTTCGCGCAGCGCCAGCAGGTTGCCTTTGCGAAAGAAGTGCCGCGATGCCCGGTCGGCCTGCGGGCCCTGGTAGACCTTGCCGTCCTTGAGACGCTGCAACAACTCGTCGGGGGCCAGGTCGATCAGCACCACTTCATGGGCACTGTCGAACACGTGGTCGGGGACGGTTTCCCGCACGCGGGTCCCGATGATGCCGCTGACCAGGTCGTTGAGGCTTTCCAGATGCTGGACGTTCAGGCTGGTCCAGACCTCGATCCCGGCCCCCAGCAGCTCTTCGATATCCTGCCAGCGTTTTGGATGGCGTGAGCCGGGGACATTGCTGTGGGCCAATTCGTCCACCAGCAGCACCGCCGGACGGCGGGCCAGGGCCGCATCGAGATCGAACTCCGGCAGTGTGCTGTCGCCATGGGCCAGACGATGGCGCGGCAGTTGCTCAAGACCGGCGAGCAAGGCGGCGGTGTCACCGCGCCCGTGGGTTTCGATCAACCCGGCAACCAGGTCGCGGCCCAGGGCCCGTTCACGGTGCCCGGCCTGGAGCATGGCGCAGGTTTTCCCGACCCCGGCGTTCGAGCCGAAATAGATACGCAAACGGCCGCGCTGGGCGGCCTTCTCGTCGGCTTGCAGTTGCTCCAGCAGCGCATCCGGATCGGGTCGACCGTCGCGGGTATTGCGGGAGGCGTCATTCAAATCCATGTCATTCCTTGTGAAGCGCACTCATGCGGGTCACCTAGACCACACCCAAGCCGACCAGCAGCATATCGATCAGCTTGATCCCGGCAAACGGCACCAGCACCCCGCCCAGTCCATAGATCAGCAGGTTGCGATTGAGCAGCGCCGCCGCGCCGATGGCCCGGTAGGCCACGCCCTTGAGCGCCAGCGGGATCAGGAACACGATGATCAGGGCATTGAAGATCACCGCACTGAGGATCGCCGAGTTCGGGCTGCCCAGGTGCATCACGTTCAGGGCTGCGAGCTGCGGATAAGTCGCCACGAACGCCGCCGGCACAATAGCAAAATACTTCGCCACATCGTTGGCCACGCTGAAGGTGGTCAAGGCGCCACGGGTCATCAGCATCTGCTTGCCGACCTCGACCACTTCAATCAGCTTGGTCGGGTTGCTGTCCAGGTCGACCATGTTCCCGGCTTCCTTGGCCGCCTGGGTCCCGCTGTTCATCGCCACCGCGACATCGGCCTGGGCCAGCGCCGGCGCATCGTTGGTGCCGTCGCCGGTCATCGCCACCAGTTTGCCCTGGGCCTGGTAGTCACGGATCAGTTGCAGCTTGTCTTCGGGCCGGGCCTCGGCCAGGTAGTCATCGACCCCGGCTTCCACGGCAATCGCCGCGGCGGTCAGCGGGTTGTCGCCGGTGATCATCACGGTCTTGATGCCCATCCGGCGCAACTCGCCGAACCGCTCCTTGATACCGGCCTTGACCACGTCCTTGAGCTCGATCACCCCGAGGGCGCGCGCACCATCGGCAACCACCAGCGGCGTGCTGCCGCGTCGCGAGACTTCGTCCACCCGCGCTTGCAGGGCAACCGGGAAACCACCGCCCAGCGCCTCGACATGCCGGCGAATCGCATCGGCCGCACCTTTACGGATCATCCGCCCATCCGCCAGGTCGACGCCGCTCATGCGGGTCTGGGCGGTGAACGCGACGAAGCTGGCGCCCAGGCTTTCCAGATCCGGCTCATTGAGCTCGAACTTCTGTCGCGCCAACAGCACGATGCTGCGCCCTTCCGGTGTTTCGTCGGCCAGGGACGCCAGTTGCGCCGCCTCGGCCAGTTCACGCTCTTTTATGCCCGGTGCCGGCAGGAAGGCACTGGCCTGGCGATTGCCGAGGGTGATGGTGCCGGTCTTGTCCAGCAGCAACACATCGACATCGCCCGCCGCTTCCACCGCGCGCCCGGAGGTGGCGATCACATTGGCCGCCATCATCCGGCTCATGCCCGCCACGCCGATGGCCGAGAGCAGGCCGCCGATGGTGGTGGGAATCAGGCACACCAGCAGGGCCACCAGCACCGTCGCGCTGACCACACTGCCGCTGCCGGTCATGACCACGGCGAAGATCGAATACGGACTGAGGGTGACGATCACCAGCAGGAACAAGGCCGTCAGCCCCACAAGCAGAATGGTCAGGGCCACTTCGTTGGGGGTCTTCTGGCGCTTGGCCGATTCAACCATGGAGATCATCCGGTCAAGAAAGGATTCTCCGGGATTGACGCTGATACGCACCACCAGCCAGTCCGAAAGGACCCGGGTGCCGCCGGTCACCGAGGAAAAGTCACCACCGGCCTCACGGATCACCGGAGCCGATTCGCCAGTGATCGCGCTTTCATCCACCGACGCCACGCCCTCGATAACAATGCCATCGAGGGGCACCAGGTCGCCGGCCTCGATCAGCACCACGGCGTCCTTGCGCAATTCGCTGGCCGCCATCGGCAACCATTGCGCACCATAACGCGGCTTTTGCAGGACCTTGGCCAGGGTCTGGCGCTTCATCCCCCGCAGGCTCGCCGCCTGGGCCCGGCTACGGCCCTCGGCCAGGGCTTCGGCGAAGTTGGCGAACAGCACGGTGAACCACAGCCACAGGCAGATGCTCAGGATAAAACCGCTCGGCGCCTCGCCCTGGCCCCCCCAGGACTGCAACCACAACAACGTGGTGAGCAGGCTGCCGAGGTACACCACGAACATCACCGGATTTTTCCACTGGGCCTGGGGCATCAGTTTCCTGAAGGCATCCACGCCGGCCGCCAGCAACAGCTCGCGGTCGAACAACGGCAAACGGGCTTTCATGTCACTCATGATCGATTCTCTTACTCAGTGACGACAGGGGACTGGAGAGGTGTGGCCAAGGCATCCAGCGCCAGGTTGAGTTGCAGCACATTGACCCGCGGCTCGCCGAGCAGGCCGAAGGTACGCGTCTCGGTCGAAGCCCGGACCAGGGTCAGCAGGGCGTCTTCGGACAGACGCCGCAAAGGTGCGACGCGCCGTGCCTGGATCAGCGCGTTGGCCACTGAAATATGCGGGTCCAACCCGGACGCCGAAGCCGTCACCGCGTCCACCGGCACCGCTGCTTGCGGGTCCAGGCCGTTCAAGGCGCGATAGGCTTCGGCCCGTTCCTTGACCGCGTCGAGCAGGCGCTGGCTGGTCGGCCCCAGGTTGCTGGCCCCGCTGAGGCCGGCGTTGTAGGGCGTGGTGACGGTCTTGCTGGCGTCGCTCGGATCGACGCTCTGGGTCACGCTGGGGCGGGCCTGGAAATACTCCGGACGGCTGAACGCCTGGCCGATCAGCACCGAGCCGACCACCTGGCCGTCGCGCTCCATCAGGCTGCCCTGGGCCTGGA
>Ga0209888_1000139_pt1 | contig 47336 bp, 46 predicted proteins | sample OrgsoiDNA_201059_FD_185807 | JGI IMG/M metagenome (GOLD analysis project Ga0209888, IMG submission 185807) | Permafrost soil microbial communities from the Arctic, to analyse light accelerated degradation of dissolved organic matter (DOM) -... | ecosystem: Environmental > Terrestrial > Soil >...
CAAACGCTCTTTGTTTTTATGAGTGAGCTGGTGTTTGCGCTTTTTTATCACTGGGGTTGGCGGGGGCTGTAACCATTAAAAGTCATGGGGGCATGAGGTTTAGTCATGGCCTCGATCATGGATGAAAACACGCCATGGCGGGGAGCATCCCCAGACGCGAGCAACAGGCCAACAAGAAGGGGCTGCCAGGTCCGCTGTCAGCGATAAGCAGAAAACCTGATCTGTATGGCCCCCGATGCATCAAAGCCTCGCAGTGTCACACGGCGGCTGTACATGCGCGTCGTAGCAATCGCGAAATCGATCTGAAGATCATGATTGGACTCCCAACGCACTTTTGGTGATATCTCATGATCAGAAAACGTATCGCATTCGGAGGAGTAAACTTCGTAGTCAGGCTTTTTAACAATCTCGGCGACATCCAGCAAATTATCGAAAACAAAGAGACTGTCCCAACAAAATGGCGCCAGAGCCCCTCCTCCCGCACGCCAGACATGGGCAACGCTGTACCGCCCGTTGGGAGAGGGATAAACCCGGATGGACGTATCATCGTCGGAATCGCCCCCAAAGGGTATCAAGGCCATGAAGCCGTACTTCAAGACCGCAATGAATCCGATAGCCATCAATATGAATTTCAACCAGCCAATAACCCGCACCTTGCTCTCCTTGTCATGGATAAAATCAAACTTCGCCGGGACTCGTCATGCAGCAACCAAGCTGCACCCATCCGGGCAAGCACCCTCCCTGAGCATTCACGCCCCCACAATTCACTGAAATCCGCCGACACCGGCGGAAAAACTCCAGGCAAAAAAAAGCCCAAGCGGCTGATGGACGCTTGGGGCTTAAAAATGCATAAACCGTGGTAGGTGAACGCGGAGCCATATTAACCCACTGCGACAATCTGTAACAAGATGTTTTCCAGATTCTTATTGACATAACTCCTTCAATAACCACATGTTTTTCAGGGTTTGGCGTGAACCAGAATGGGGCACAAACAGTGTTCTTTATTCCTGAAAGAAGCGATGGGATGGTTTGATATCACCGACAACAGTATTTGCTTCGCCAACCGGGGGCGGCGACAATTGCCGCTCTATTTTCTTTCGAGGTTTGCAACATGCGTAAAGCACTTACCGTCCTGGCCCTCAGCGCCCTGTTTGCCCAAAGCGCCATGGCGGCGGGCGGCACTCAGGCCGCAGTCGGCGGTGGTCTGGGCGGCGCCCTGGGCAACGTATTGGGCCAGAAGATGGGCGGTAGCACTGGAGCAGCACTCGGCGCAGGCCTGGGCGGCGCGGCCGGTGGTGCGGTTGCAGCCAAGAAAGGCAAGAAAACCAAAGCCGCCATTGGCGGTGGCCTCGGTGCAGCCGGTGGTTCGCTGCTGGGCAACCAGTTGGGCGGCAAGACCGGAGCGGCCATCGGTGCCGGCCTCGGCGGCGCAGCCGGTGGCGCCCTGGGCGGCAAGTAACACACGGTCATTGTAGGAGCCGGCTTGCCGGCTCCTACAGTTCCTTCAAACGGTCACCAAAGAGCGTCAGCGCAACCCCAAGCAAGACCACGCTGGCACCGACGACTTTCGAGGTCGCGGCAGGCCGCACCGCAGTGCCGAGCCAGCCGAAGTGGTCAATCGCCACCGAGGACAGCAACTGGCCCGCGATCACCAGGACCAGCAGGTTCGCCAAACCGATGCGCGGCGCCAGCCAGACCGTGCAGAAAATCGCCCCGGCACCGAGCACCCCGCCCACCAATCGCCAGCCCGGCTGGCTCGGAATCACATTGAGGGAATCGCCCAAGCCGCCGCGAAAGAAGGCAAGGACACCCAGCACCAGCATGCCGGTGAAGAAGGAATAGAAAGCGGCCGCCAGGGTATTGCCTGTCATGGCCCCAGCTAGCTGGCTGTTGACCGCCGCTTGCAGCGCTATCGCGATGCCGGCCAGGAAGGCCAGCGCAAAGGAAATCAGGAACATGACGGCCACCTCTATCAGTGGGAATGCAGGGGAGAAAAATCTTCCGCAAAAGGGTCCTGGGTGTAACCGGCGGCCGAGAACAGGTACTCACGGGACTCTTCGGTTGCCAGTTCCAGTTGCAGGCGATCCACCCCCAGCACCACACCACCCTGCTTGCGAATCCGCCCAGCGATGATCACGGTGTCGATATCGCCGCGCTCCGCGGCATGCACCACCGTGCCCAGCGCATTGTTGGACGGATAAAGGCTGAGGTTGTCGGTGCGAATCATCACGATGTCCGCCTGCTTGCCCGGCGTGAGACTGCCGATACGCGAGTCGAGTCCGGCGCACGCCGCACCGTCGAGGGTCGCCGCCTTGAGCAGTTGCCGGGTACTCACCAGATCGGGCGCGGAAGGTTTGCCGTGAAAACGTGCACTGTGAGCCGCGGCGCGTTGCAGATAGAAAGCCACGCGCATTTCGCCGAACATGTCGCCGCCATAGGAACTTTCGTTATCGACACTCAGGCCCGGGTTCATCCCATGGTCGACGGCCTTTTGCCAGGCGAACACACCGTCTTCAAGCCCGTAGTGAGCATCAGAGCGCGGGCAGACGTTGACCTTCACACCAGCGTTGCGAAGGATCGACCAACCCTGATCCGGCAGGCAGGTGCAGTGGTTGAAGATATTGTCTGGCCCCAGCAGGCCCTCTTCGTGCAGCGCTTCAAGCTCGCCGGCCATTTCCGCACCGAAAAACTCGGTAACGATATTCAGGCCCAGCTCGCGGGCCACCGCCCATTGCTCGCGGTCAATCTGCGACATCATCGCCAGGCTCACCAGCGAGTCGTCGGCGCTTGCGTACTTGCCCTTCAAACGACGCAGGTCAGCGGGCCACCGGGCCGAGTCCCATTCGCCGGACAACGGCGCACCCGGCGCATGCACGGCACGGATACCGGCGTCCTGCAGGGCTTCGATGGCCGCATCCGAATGCGCGCCGCTGCGGGCATTGTGGGAGTTGTCGATGATGGTGGTGATGCCGGCGTTGATGCAGCCCAGGGCGGTCAGCATATTGCCCACGTACATGTCCTGGGGCCGGTAGTACTTGGCAAAGGAAAAGTGCGTGGCGTTGCAATAGTCTTCCAGGGACGGAGAGTTCGGGTTGATGCGCCGCAGCTGACCTTCCCAGGCGTGGCGATGGGTGTCGACCATCCCGGGGATGACGATCATGCCCTTGGCGTCAATGACCTCTGCCCCCTCGGCATTGAGGTTGACGCCGACTTCGACAATCTCGGTACCCCGGATCAAGACATCACCCTCGACGAAATTACCCAGCTGATCATCCAGGGTGACGACCATCCCGCCCTTGAGCAGCAGCAGGCGATGTTGATCGGGCAAAGGCGCGAGGGCTGCGTTCAGCAGGTCAAAATGAACGGGGAATGACATGACAGTTCCTTCAGTGGCACGGGCAGGATCGCCGATTGAGCGCATTGTCCGAGCCGCACCTTTTATTTAGAATACGGAACTATCTTCAAACATTATGAAGGGGCGCATATATAATGCGCGATCAGGAATTCGCCAACCTCAAGGCTTTTTTCGCGGTGGCCCAGGCGCGCAATTTTTCTCGGGCGGCCCAGTCGCTCGGCGTCTCGGCCTCCGCCCTGAGCCAGACCATCAAGGGCCTGGAAGAGCGCCTGGGGGTGCGCTTGCTGAACCGGACAACCCGCAGTGTGTCGACCACGGAAGCCGGTGCCCGCCTGTTCGAACGTCTGCGCAGCGTTTTCGCCGACCTGGAGTCAGCGCTGGAGGCGCTCAACGAATACCGCGACACCCCCATCGGCACGCTACGTATCAGTGCCCCCCAAGTGGCGATGCTGCACTTTATCCAGCCGATCCTGCCGGCCTTCCAGGCCGCCTACCCGGATATCCAGCTCGAACTGACCACCGACGACAGCACCACCGATATCGTCGCCCAGGGTCATGATGCGGCCATCCGCCTGGGGGAGTTCATCGAACAGGACATGGTCGCCCTCAGGCTCAGCGAACCACTGACCCAGATTGCCGTGGCCTCGCCCAAGTATCTGCAACAGCGCGGCCGCCCCCAAACACCGGTGGAACTGCTGCAACACAGTTGCGTGAACTGGCGGCGCGCGGGTGAGGCCGGACTGTACAAGTGGCGTTTTTTCAAGGACGGCACGCCATTCGAACTCAGCGTCAAGGGCTCGCTGGTGGTGAGCGATTGCGCCGTCGCGCTGCAATCGGCGGTCGATGGCCTGGGTATCACGGTGTGGATTCGCGAATGGATCAAGACCGAACTGGACAGCGGCACGCTGGTGCCGCTGCTGGAGGAATGGTCGACGCCCTTCCCCAGCTTCTACCTGTACTACCCGAGCAACCGGCAGATGTCCTCGGCGCTGCAGGTGTTCATTGCTGCGTTGCGCCAGCAGCACTGAGCACCCTCGCTGTCGGATCAGGCGGCTTGCAGGACCAACGTGGCGGGTCGCACCCGGTAGAGCAACGATTTCACCACGATCACCAGCAATGACAATGCCGCGAACAGCAAGCCGCAGGCGATCGTCCCCGGCAGGCCATAGGCGTTGATAAACAGGCCACCGACCCAGGCACCGAGGGCAATCCCCGCATTGGCCGCCGACACATACAGGCTGGTGGCGAACGAATGGGCCTCAGGGGCGGCACTGGTCAACCACATCTGGGTGATGACCATGCCACTGGTGTGAATCGCCCCCCAGACGAACACGATCGGCAGCATCGACAAAAGCGAGGCACTGGCGAAGCAGTAGAGCATCCCGTAGGCCAGGCTCAGCAGGATCGGAAACAGCAGCACGGTCCTGACCAGATGACGGGCCAGCGCCCTGCCTGCCAGCATATTCCCCAGCACCCCGCCGACGCCGAAGACCACCAGCAGCAGGCTGATGGTCTCTGCCCCGAGGCCGGTCTGGGTTTTCAGGTACTCGGCGGCATAGCTGTAGACCGCGAACTTGGTGGTGAACACCAGCAGCGTGCCGATGATCGCCAACCACACCGCCGGTTTGCGCAGGATCGACAGCTGACTGGCGAAGCTTTCCGGCGCAGCGAGCTGACGCGGCAACCGCAACCACAATCCCAGTCCCGCCAGGAATGTGGCCACGGCGCAGAACAGGATCGCGGTTTCATAGGAAAAGCGCCCGGCGACCCAGGCGGTCATCGGGATGCCGAATACCAGGCCGAGGGTCGTGCCGATAAAGGCCACGGTGGTCGCATGGGCCGCGCGCTCCTTGGGATAGAGCGAAATAGCCGCTGCGAACGCCGCCGAAAAGAACACTGGATGCAGCATCGCCGGCACGACACGCAAGGCCATCAACGTCGAGTAGTTCGGCGCATAGGCCGACAAGACGCTGCACAGGGAAAAGCACAAAAGCGCCCCCACCAGCACCTTCTTGCGCTCGAAGCGGGAAAACACCAACACCAGAAACGGGCCGCAAGCCGCCACGATAAAGGCGAACAGGCTCATCAGCAGACCGGCCTGAGCCACCGTCACATCGAAACGCTCGACGATCAGCGGCAAGATGCCAACTACACCCAACTCCAGGGTGTAGAGGCCAAACAGGCCGAGCATGATAAAGGGCATGACACTCATGGGTTTGATCGAACGAGTCATTTCGATTCCAGGGCGAAGTCGATAACGACCTTGCCGAACGCGCCACGGTTCAGGTGCGCGAACGCCTCGGGGACTTGCGCGAAGGCGTAGGTGGCATCGATCACCGGCTTGATCCCGTGGTGATCGATCATCCGTACCAGATCCTCCAGCGCACGACGCGGTCCTACCGCCACCGCGACAATCGACGCGCGACTGCCCAGCAGCGGCATGATCGGGGTACGCAACTCATCGGACTCCAGCAGGCCGATGACGGAAACCCGGCCACCGGGCACCACCGCTTGCAGGGAACGCCCGAGGTTGTCGCCACCGGCCATTTCCAGCACATGGTCGGCGCCGCGACCCTCGGTCAGCTCCAGCACCGCCGTTTGCCATTCAGGCGTGGTGGTGCGGTTGATGCCATGGCTGGCACCGAGCTTGATCGCCTCGGCAATCTTCGCGTCGCTGCTGCTGGTGACAATCACCTTGGCGCCACTGGCGGCCGCCAACTGTACGGCGAACAACGAAACACCGCCGGTGCCCTGAACCACCACGGTCTGCCCGGCATGCAAGTGCCCCAGTTCGATCAGCGCCATCCAGGCGGTCAAAGCGGCGATGGGCAGCGTGCTGGCCTCCACCGCGGTCAGGTTTTTCGGCGCGCGGACACACCACTCGGCCGGCGTTGCGACGTACTGCGCGAGCATCCCCTGAATCGGCCCACCCTGGGTCGGCATTTCGGCCCAAGTCTTTGGATTACCATCGATCCAGTTGGTAATGTAAGTGGAGATTACGCGCTCGCCTACACTGAAACGAGTGACGCCCTCTCCCACCGCGACAACGGTCCCGGCCATGTCGGAGGCCGGGATGAACGGAAAGGCCAGGGCCGCCGTCATGCCGTTTTCGACCACTTGGGTATCACGGTAGTTAAGCGACACGGCTTCGATTTTAACCAGGATTTCCCCGGCTTTCGGCAACGGACGCGACGTGTTGGCCAGCTTCAGGTTATCCAGGCCGAACGAGGCAATTTCCCAGTGATTCATGACTTCGGACATGACGGTGATCTCGGTTGATGAGCGGTGTGCTGATCATAGGAGCCCTCAAGGCTTCGATTAAGTGGGTACGGGATCCGCTATCTGCGGAGGTTTTATTCCGCAATCGAGTTAGGATAAGCAACCGGCCGATCGGTGCGGCGCAGCAAAAAGGCAGGACTTGAGGTCCACGGTCGAGAGTGAAAAATGGACAGCTTGAGCAGTTTGAATGTCTTCGTCTCCGTGGCGCAGACCCGCAGTTTTGTCGCCACCGGGCGCCTGCTGGGGGTTTCCGCCTCGGCCATCGGCAAGAGCATCGTGCGTCTGGAAGAACGCTTCGGCGTGCGCCTGTTCAACCGCAGCACACGCAGCGTCACCCTGACCGAGGAAGGCTCGCGCTTTCTCGAACGCAGCCTGCGCATCCTGGCCGAAATCGAAGCCGCCGAGGCCGAGTTCTCGCAGACCACAACGGCCCCCAGCGGACGCCTGAAGATCAGCCTGCCGCTGGTCGACGAGCCCTTTCTGCCGGTCCTGGCCCAGTTCAAGAAAGCCTATCCGGCCATCGACCTTGACCTGACCTTCGACGATCGCCGGGTCGATGTCATCGAAGAAGGCTACGACGCGGTGATTCGCAGCGGCGAAGTCCCCGACTCCAGCCTGACCTCCCGTCATGTGGGCACTTATCGGATGATTCTGGTGGGCTCGCCGGACTATTTCGAAAAACACGGCGTACCCCAGTCGCCCATCGACCTGATGCGCCACAGCTGCATTCAATTTCGCTTCCCCAACACCGGCAAGTTGCAGGTCTGGCCATTGAATCGCGAAGCCCAGGAAATCGACCTGCAACTGCCCACCTCGATGGTCTGCAACAATCTGGAGGCACGCATCGTATTCGCCGTGCAGGGGATCGGCATCGCCTACCTTCCAGACTTCGCCATCCGCGAATGGCTGGAGCGTGGGAAGCTGGTCAAGGTCCTCGAGGACTGTTCCGAGTCCGGCGTCTACCGGCTGATGTGGCCTTCCGGCAAATACCCGTCGCTGAAGCTGCGGGTGTTCATCGACTTCCTGAAGGCTCATCTGTTTCCCGAACAACGCCCGTAACTCCCGATGCCTGCCCAGTATCGATCACGCTGATATCCGTTATTGGCAAGGATCCGTTCTATTGCAGGCGATGCCGTTCGTAAAATGGCGCCACTGCCTCACTACCGTCAGGTGAGGGGGATGTCTTTCCGGAGACCGCCATGAAATACCTTCTGTTTGTCCTGCTGTCGCTGTTCAGCCTGGTTGCCACCGCCCAAGGTGATACGACCACCGCCCCCCAAGGCCGGGGTGCAACCACCAGCGCCAACGCCGAACCCTATGACTATTCCGAAGACCTCGACATGGCCAAGGCCGTGCGCGCCGACAGTGCCGCTGCCTCCGATTGTGGTCCGGTACAGGGCCACGTGATCTACGTCGATGGCCAGGGCGTGCGCCACGAAATGAACTTTATCCGCCTGGGCAACGCTTGCCAGCACGGCTGATCAGCAGCCCATTGTGGGAGCCGGCTTGCCAGCGATGACGGCCGGATAGTCGACGGCCTCATCGCTGGCAAGCCAGCTCCCACAAGGTTCGGCGGTGCTCTCAAGACTCCATGTCCCCGTGTGACCCCGTCCAGCACGAATCTCCTCTCTGCCCTCCTCCCCCTCGGCTGAAAATACTTGCAAGAAGTGACTTGCAAATTGAAAGTCGCCTATCTATATTACAGCTATAATATGACGCACATAATCATTACCAACCACCGAGGCCCCAACGATGAAAAGGACAAGCCTGGCCCACCTGCATTGCCCCGTGGCACGCAGCCTTGAACAGGTCGGCCAGTGGTGGAACATCCTGATCCTGCGGGACGCCTTCTACGGTCTCAGCCGTTTCGATCAGTTCCAGGAAAGCCTCGGGATTGCCCCCAGCATCCTGACCCGCCGTCTCAATGACCTGATCGAAAGCGGCTTGCTCGAACGCCGGGCCTACAACGATGCCCCACCGCGCTTCGACTACCTGCTGACCGCTCGTGGCCGGGACTTCAGGCCGGTACTGTTGACCCTGATGGACTGGGGCAACCGGCACCTCTCACCCGAAGGCCCCGCTACTCAACTGGTCGACGGCACCAGCGGCGAACTCGTCGAACTGGCCCTGATCGACCGCCGTACCGGGCAGGCCATCAGTCGGCGCCACAAGGTCGTGGCCGGTCCGTCTGCCGACGAGCCCATGCGTCGACGCTTTGAAAAACGCCGCCAACTGGCGGCGCTGCAAAACCCTGATATCGCTCCCCCCCTCCCTGCCAACCGGTAACTCCGTCATGACCAACCTGTCCTCGGCCGCTGCCCCTGAACTGGCCGTTCAGAAAAAACCGGTGCTGCTCAAGCGCCTCCTACTGCTGACGGTGGTCACTGGCGCAGTAGTCTTCGCCGGTTTCTACGGCCTGCACTGGTGGACGGTCGGGCGCTTTATCGAAAGCACCGACGACGCCTATATCGGCGCCGATGTGACGGTGATCGGGCCAAAAGTGCCGGGCTATATCGCCGAGCTCAAAGTCACCGACAACCAGTTCGTCCACGCTGGCGACCTGCTGGTGAAGATCGATGACCGCGACTACGTCGCCGCACTGCAAAAGGCCGAAGGCGCGGTGGCCGCCCAACAGGCGCTGCTGGCCAACCTCGACGCCACCGAGCAGTTGCAACACGCGGTGATCAGCCAGGCCCGGGCCGGCATCGATGCAGCCAATGCGGAAACGGTGCGCTCGCGCGACGACCATGCCCGCTACGAAAGCCTGGTGGGCCGCTCGGCGGTGTCGGTGGAAAGCGCCCAACGGGTCGACGCCACCTTCAAGACCGCCCAGGCCAATGGCGCCAAGGCACAAGCCACATTGTTGGCCAACCAGCGCCAGGTGGACGTGATCGAGACCCAGAAGCTGCAAGCCAAAGCCGCGTTGATGCAGGCGGTCGCCGACCGCGACATGGCCCGTCTGAACCTCTCCTACACCGAATTGCGAGCACCGGTGGACGGCGTGATCGGCAACCGCCGGGCCCGGGTCGGCGCCTTTGCCGCAGCCGGTTCGCAGTTGCTTTCCGTGGTGCCGCAACAGGGCCTCTGGGTCGACGCCAACTTCAAGGAGGACCAGTTGACCCACATGCTCCCAGGCCAAGCTGTGTCCATCCGCGCCGACGTGCTGCCCGGCAAGGTCTTCCACGGCCACCTGGACAGCCTGGCCCCGGCCACTGGCGCCCAGTTCAGCGTGTTGCCGCCGGAAAACGCCACCGGCAACTTCACCAAGATCGTCCAGCGTGTGCCGGTCCGGGTCATGCTCGACCAGGCCGACGGTGTGCTTGGGCAACTGCGTCCAGGCCTCTCGGTCACCGCCGAAGTCGATACCCTGCACAGTGCCAGCGGCGTCGCCAGTCGTGCGGCTAACGACCGTGCCGCCAGCCAACTGGTCAGCGCACCATGAGCACCCGCGCCCCGGCCAAGCCTTTCGACGCGGCGTCGATGAGCACCTCGGTCAAGGTGTTCGCCTTCGCCACTCTCTGCGTGGGCATGTTTATCGCCCTGCTGGATATCCAGATCGTCTCCGCGTCGTTGCGCGATATCGGCGGCGGGCTGTCGGCCGGCACCGATGAAACCGCCTGGGTGCAGACCAGCTACCTGATCGCCGAAATCATCGTGATCCCACTGTCGGGCTGGCTGTCGCGAGTGTTTTCCACGCGCTGGTTGTTTTGTGCCTCGGCGGTGGGGTTCACCCTGGCCAGCCTACTCTGCGGCGCGGCCTGGAATATCCAGAGCATGATCGCGTTTCGCGCCTTGCAGGGTTTCCTCGGCGGTTCGATGATCCCCCTGGTGTTTACCTCGGCGTTCATGTTCTTCAGCGGCAAGCAGCGTGTTATCGCCGCCTCGACCATCGGCGCCATCGCCTCCCTGGCCCCGACCCTCGGCCCGGTGATCGGCGGCTGGATCACCGATATTTCCTCCTGGCACTGGCTGTTCTATATCAATCTGGTGCCCGGCGTGTTCGTCGCCGTGGTGGTGCCGATGCTGGTACGGATCGACGAGCCGGACCTGCGCCTGATCAAGGGCGCCGACTACCTGAGCATGCTGTTGATGGCGGTGTTTCTCGGCTGCCTGGAATACACCCTGGAAGAAGGCCCGCGCTGGAACTGGTTCAGTGACAGCACCATCCTCGCGACGGCATGGATTTCCGGCCTGGCGGGACTGGCCTTTGTCAGCCGAAGCCTGATGGTGGCCAATCCGGTGGTCGACCTGCGCGCGCTCAAGGAACGCAATTTCGCCCTGGGTTGCTTCTTCTCCTTCGTCACCGGTATCGGGCTGTTCGCGACCATTTACCTGACTCCACTGTTTTTAGGCCGGGTACGCGGCTACAGCGCGCTGGACATCGGCCTGGCGGTGTTTTCCACCGGTCTGTTCCAATTGGCGGCGATTCCGTTGTATGCGTTTTTTGCCAACCGGGTCGACCTGCGCTGGCTGATGATGGTGGGGTTGGGCCTGTTCGCCGTGTCGATGTGGGACTTCTCGCCGCTGACCCATGACTGGGGTGGCAAGGAACTGATGTTGCCCCAGGCACTGAGGGGCATGGCCCAGCAATTCGCCGTGCCGCCCACCGTGACCCTGACCCTCGGCGCCCTGGCACCGGCGCGACTGAAACAGGCTTCGGGCTTGTTCAACCTGATGCGCAACCTCGGAGGTGCCATTGGTATCGCGGCCTGTGCGACGATTCTCAATGATCGGACCAACCTGCATTTCAACCGGTTGGCCGAGCACCTGAACAGCACCAACGAAGCGTTGAACCAGTGGATGGCCACGGTCGGCGGCAACTTCGCTACCCTCGGCCAAAGCGGCAGCGAAGGCACCACCGCCAGCCTGCAGCAACTCTGGCAACTGGCCTATCGCGAGGCGCAGACCCAGAGTTATGCCGACACCTTCCTGGTGATCATGGTCTGTTTCATCATCGCCACGGCCCTGGTGCCGTTGATGCACAAGGTGAAACCACCGCCTGCCGCGGCAGCATCACCCGATGCACATTGAGGGTTGTGGAACATCCGCATCACCGGCCAAGTCCGTCGACAAACCGCTGGATAGCCCGGGCAACCTCATCCGCTGACTCCAGCGGTGACAGATGCCCGGTACCCACCAGCTCATGCAGGGTGGCCTGGGGAATCCGCGAGAGGACTTCTGCCCGCAATACCTCGACCGGATCGACCCGGTCCAGCTCACCGGCAATCACCAGGGTCGGTACCTCGATATTCGCCACTTCAGCAGTGATGTCTTCCTTGCTGGTCACGCGAGGCCAGGCGGCCTTGGCCTGCGATGCGCCACGCAGGCTGTCCTCGATCACCTGCTCAAGATGCTTCGGGCTCAAGGGTTTGGCCGTCAGCATATGCTCGAGGGCCATCGCCACCGACTCACGGGACTCATAAGCCGTCTCCATGGCCGCCTGCACTTCAGCCGGGAGTCGCAGCGGCCCGGGCGGCGAAGGCGCCACCAGCACCAGCCCGACCAGACCGACCGGACGCCGCGAGGCAAACAGTTGCGCGATCTTGCCGCCCATGGAATGGCCGATCAGCACATAACTGCTCAGGTTCAGCGCGGTAACCACCGCCAAGGCATCGTCGGCGAAATCGGCCAGGGCATAACCGCTGGCCGGTGCCTGCGAATCTCCCCAGCCGCGATGATCATGGGCAACGCTGCGGTAATGGCTCGGCAGGGCCGCGCGCACATCGTCCCAGGTACGTGACGAACCGCCCCAGTAATGCAGGAACACCAGGGCTGGCGCACTGGCACCGCGCTCGGTGACTTCAAGTTGAACACCGTTGGAAACTACTTTCATGTCGATCTCCAGAGACTGAATGTCTGGAGGCGATCGTAGATCAGCGCAAATAAAGCGATAATCCGGTAATTTCTATCATCAGCCACTCACCAGGCTATCGACTGGAGCCCGCTATGGACCGCTTCATGAGCCTCAAAGTGTTCAGCGCCGCCGTCGAAGCCGGCAGCCTGGTGGCCGCGGGCCGGCGTTTCGGGCTTTCCGCTTCAATGGCCGGCAAGTACCTCAGCGCCCTGGAAGCCGAGTTGAGTGTACGGTTGATCCAGCGCAGCACCCGCAGCCTGAGTCTGACCGAAGCTGGCCGGGCCTACCACGCTCGTTGCCAGCGTATTCTCGAAGCCCTTGAAGAAGCCGACCGGGAAGCCAGCGATACCCAGCATGCCCTGCGCGGGAAATTGCGCATTTGCGCACCGGTGACCTTCGGCTCCTTGCATATGGCACAACCGCTGGCGCGTTTCATGGCCGAACACCCGCAGCTCGATACCGAGATCGTGCTCGACGACCGTTATGTGGACCTGCATACCGCCGGCATCGATATCGCCATCCGCATCGGGCGCCTGCCGGACTCCGAGTTGATTGCACGGCATCTGGCACCGTGCCGGATGGTGCTCTGCGCGGCCCCTGGGTTCCTGCAGCGTGAAGGTGTGCCATTGCGGCCCGAGGACCTGCGCGACAGTCCGCGCCTGGCCTTCAGCGAAGCGGTCTCCGCCCGTGCCTGGACCTTGAGCGACGCACAGCAGCAACCTCATCTGATCGAAGGGCCGATCCGCCTGTACGCCAATAACATGCAGATGCTGCTGGCGGCAGCCCTGGCAGGACTCGGTATCGCCTACGGCCCGACCTTCGTGTTCGGGCAAGCACTGGCTGCGGGCGATCTGGTGAGAGTACTGCCCGATTTCAGCATCCCCGACCTGACCATCCAGGCCGTCTACCCGACCGCCCGATACGTGCCGTCCAAGGTCCGGCGGTTTATCGATTACATGGCCGCCGAATTCGAAGGCCTACCGGCCTGGGATTGTTTCTGAAACCGGGCGGGACGCCAGGGCCCCACCCGGCCTTCGACTCAGAAGGCGAAACACGAACAGCCAAAGGCGCCCCAGAAACCCTGGAAGTCACTGACCGGCACACTCGACATCCGCGCCCGCTCATGACCGTGGGCATGCACCCCGCAAGGACCGCTGCACTGATGCACCTGGGCCTGCAAGGGCGAGTTCGGGCGCCAGTGTCCCGGCACCTTGACCACCGGCGACCAGTCGGGAGTCACGGGCAACGTGGCGGGTGCGAGTTTGTCGAAATCACCCGCCGCGTGCACCACCTTGCCGTCGACCACCGTCAGCACCGATTCGATCCACTTGATGGCCTCGGCCTCAACGCTGAAATAGTCCGCCGACAACGCCACCAGGTCCGCCAGTTGCCCGACCTTGATCTGGCCTTTCTTGCCCTGCTCCGAGGAAAACCAGGCACTGCCATGGGTGTACAGCTCCAGCGCGGTTTCCCGTGGCAACCCCTCGGGATAGAGCTCGAGCCCGCCGACGGTGCGCCCGCTGACCATCCAGTACAGCGAAGTCCAGGGGTTGTAGCTCGACACCCGCGTAGCATCGGTGCCCGCGCCCACTGGTACGCCTTCGGCCAGCATACGCTTGATCGGCGGCGTGGCCTCGGCGGCCTTGGCGCCGTAACGTTCGACAAAGTATTCACCCTGGAAGGCCATGCGGTCCTGAATGGCGATGCCACCGCCCAGCGCCCGCACCCGCTCGATATTTTTCGGCGTGATGGTTTCGCAGTGATCGAAAAACCACGGCAGGCCATTGAACGGAATATCCCGATTGACCTTCTCGAACACATCCAGCATCCGCGAAATGGATTCGTCATAGGTGGCGTGCAGACGGAACGGCCAGCGCTGCTCCACCAGGTGGCGGACCACCGGCTCCAGCTCCTGTTCCATGGTCTGCGGCAAGTCCGGACGCGGTTCGAGGAAGTCTTCGAAATCCGCCGCCGAAAACACCAGCATCTCCCCTGCCCCGTTGTGCCGCAGGAAATCGTCGCCCTGGCCGTAGGTCACCTTGCTGGTCCAGTTCTTGAAATCCGCCAGCTCTTCCTTGGGCTTCTGGGTAAACAGGTTGTAGGCGATCCGCACGGTCAGTTGTTGCTTGACCGCCAGTTCGTTGATGACTTCGTAGTCGTCCGGGTAGTTCTGGAAACCGCCGCCGGCATCGATGGCGCTGGTGACGCCCAGGCGGTTGAGTTCACGCATGAACTGGCGGGTCGAGTTGACCTGATACTCCAGCGGCAGCTTCGGCCCCTTGGCCAGGGTCGAGTAGAGAATCATCGCGTTGGGCCGGGCAATCAGCATGCCGGTCGGCTCGCCCTTGGCATCGCGGACAATCTCGCCACCCGGCGGATTCGGCGTGTCGCGGTTGTAGCCGACCACCCGCAGCGCCGCCCGGTTGAGCAAGGCGCGGTCATACAGGTGCAGGACAAACACCGGAGTATCCGGCGCCGCCTTGTTCAGTTCTTCCAGGGTCGGCATGCGTTTCTCGGCGAACTGGAATTCGTTCCAACCGCCCACCACCCGCACCCATTGCGGCGCCGGAGTACGCTCGGCCTGGTCCTTGAGCAGGCGCAGCGCATCCACCAATGAGGGCACGCCTTCCCAGCGCAGTTCCAGGTTGTAGTTCAGGCCGCCACGGATCAGGTGCAGGTGCGAGTCGTTGAGGCCGGGGATGACGGTGCGGCCCTTGAGGTCGATCACCTGGGTGGCGCTGCCGCGCAAGGCCATGGCCTCGCCGTCGTTGCCCACGGCGATAAAGCGACCGTCCTTGATCGCCACCGCCGTGGCCTTGGGTTGGGCGCGGTCGACGGTGTGCAGGCGGCCGTTGTGCAGAATCAGGTCAGCGATCACATTGCTCATATCAGTTCTCCTTGCTTGACGGAATGTAACGGTCAGCGAAATCAGTGGTTGGCCGGTTGCAGCCAGCGGCTGAACAGGCGGGTCACACGGGGCATGAACACATAGACCACCAACAACACAATGCTCAGGGTGATCAGCACATTGGCTTGTACGTAGCCACCCAGCCAGGGCAGCCGTGTGAACAGCGGGCGCCACAACATCGGTACGACAAAACTCAGTGGCAGGATCACCAGGAAGGTCACGCAAGCCTGTTTCCAGCGTGGCACCGGACTGGGCGAACCGACTTCGGCCGGTGTGAACCAGAACTCACGGTCGGCGTTGATCTCGGTCTGGTCGCCGTCGGCCAGCATGGGCTGGGCCTCCTCCACCAATTCACGACGGTCATTGGAGTCCAGCCAGTGTTGCAGTTGTTCGGTAGAGGCGAAACGCAGCACGCTGGTAAACAACGTTTGCCCGTGACTGTGCCCACGCACCACATCGACGCCCAGGTGCCCTGGATAGCTGCGAGCCATGGTGACGATGCGCCGCAGCCAGGTTTCATAGGCCTGGTCCTGGCCTTTCCTGATCCGATGACGGACCAGCAGGGTCACCACACCGTCCAGCAATTCGATATTCATGGGCGAAGGCTCCCCAGACGAGTGAACGTCGCGAAACGCTTGTCCAGGGCGATGCTCCCGGATCCGCCGATCAGCAAGGCGACAAAGACGATCAGCAGCAACCAGGCGAACTGCCCTTCGGCCAGGCTCCACTCCGGGTGTACCCACACCAGTGAAACCAGCAACAGAAACAACACCGGCAAGGTTGCCAGGCGGGTCAGCAGGCCGAGGATGATCAACAACGGGCACAACACCTCGGCGAAAATCGCCAGGCTCAGGGTCAGGTGCGCCCCCAGGCCGAAAGGGTCTTCGATCAATGTCAGTTGGTGCTGGAAGTCCAGCAGCTTGGGCAAGCCATGGACCCGTAACAACAAGGCCGAACCGGCCAGGCGTAACCAGAGCAGCGCCCAGTCAGCCGAAGTGCGAGAGGACAACAAGGGGCGAGTGACCATGTCAGGTCTCCCTGTGAAGGCTTGAGGCAATGAGGTGTCGGGCGCGCCCCGCGCGCCCGACTCACTTCACGACTTGGCTTGGCGTTGCGGCGCGTTGTGCACCATGGTGTAGGCGTAGTCCACGCCCATGCCGTAGGCGCCGCTGTGCTCGCGCACCAGATCCATCACCGCGTCGTAGGTTTCCTTGTGCGCCCAGTCACGCTGGAACTCCAGCAGTACCTGCTGCCAGGTCACCGGTACGGCACCGGCCTGGATCATCCGTTGCACGGACATGTCGTGGGCTTCCTGGGTGGTGCCGCCGGACGCGTCGGTGACGATGTACACCTCGTAACCCTCGGCCAGGGCTTCCAGGGCCGGGAAGTTCAGGCACACCTCGGTCCACAGTGCAGCCATGATCAGCTTCTTGCGACCGGTGGCCTTCACCGCTTCGACAAACTTCTTGTCTTCCCAGGAGTTCATCGAGGTGCGCTCGATGGGCTGCTGGTCCGGGTGCACCGCCAGCAGTTCCGGCCAGATGTAGCCGCTGAAGCTCTTGGTTTCCACCGAGGTGAAGATCGTCGGCACATTGAAGATCTTCGCCGCCTTGGCCAGGCCTACGGTGTTGTTCTTCAGGGTCTGGCGATCGATCGATTGCACGCCGAAGGACATCTGCGGCTGGTGGTCGATCAGGATCAGGGTGGAGTTGGTTGGGTTGAGCAGTTCACGGATAGACATGGCGCGTTCCTTTTGATGTCGAGTAGTGGTGCGTTCGTTTGTCAGGCGGGCCTGGCGCTCTCCGGTATGAGGACTGTGCTGCCTGGCTTGGATGTCACTTTAGGCGCCTGATCAAATTGAGACAATTACCAAAAACAAGGAATCATTGATTCTATAAAAGGGACAATTGCATCTTGCCTGTCATCTGCGCGCATGAACTATAGTTGACGAAACCAGACTGTATATTCATACAGATAATGATTGCTCGAACGCTCGACACTGAGCATGCTGTGCAACTTCAAGACCCCGCGATGAAATGAGAGTGGTTATGCGGTTGTTCCTCTGTGAAAAGCCCTCCCAGGCCAAGGATATTGCCGCCGTGCTCGGTGCGACCCGCCGTGGCGACGGCTGCTGGGTGGGGCCGAATGCCACCGTCACCTGGTGCATCGGCCACCTGCTGGAAACCGCTCCGCCGGATGCCTACGACGCCCGCTACAAACGCTGGGTGCTGGCCGACCTGCCGATCGTTCCGGAAAAATGGAAGATGCAGGTCAAGCCCAAGACCGCCAGCCAGTACAAGGCGGTCAAGCGCCTGCTGGGCGAGGCCGCTGAATTGGTGATTGCCACCGACGCCGACCGCGAAGGGGAAATGATTGCCCGTGAGCTGGTGGAGCATTGTCGCTATCGCGGTCCCATCCAGCGGCTCTGGCTCTCGGCACTGGACGATGCCTCGATTCGCAAGGCGCTGGCGGCGCTCAAGCCCGGCGTCGAGACCTTTTCGCTCTATCATTCGGCCCTGGGACGCTCGCGGGCCGACTGGCTGATCGGCATGAACATGAGCCGCCTGTTCACCCTGCTCGGCCGCCAGTCCGGTTATCAGGGCGTGTTGCCGGTCGGGCGGGTACAGACACCGACCCTACGCCTGGTAGTGGACCGCGACCGCAGCATCGCCGACTTTGTGCCGGTGGCTTACTGGGCGATCGACGTGCACCTGCTGCACGACGGCCAGCCCTTTATCGCCCAGTGGCGCGCGCCGCCGGATGCCTGTGACGATCAGGACCGCTGCCTCAACCAGGCCCTCGCCCAACAGGCCGCGACCGCCATGGGCGCGGCGTCCAGCGCCAGGGTGGTGAAGCTCAAGACCGAGCGGATTCGCGAGGCTGCCCCCCTGCCCTTCGATCTCGGCACCTTGCAGGAAGTCTGTTCGAAAAGGCTCGGGCTGGGCGCCCAGGAGACACTGGATATTGCCCAGTCGCTGTACGAAACCCACAAGGTCATCACCTACCCGCGCAGTGATTGCGGCTTTCTACCCTTGAGCCAGCACGGCGACGCGGGCCGGTTATTGGCGGCGCTGGAACGGGCCGATCCGAGCCTGGGCAAACTGGCGCCATACCTCGATCCGACACGCCGCTCGCGAGCGTGGAACGATGCCAAGGTCACCGCTCACCACGGCATTATCCCGACGGGCACGGGCGCCAGCCTCGAACGCTTGCAAGGCAAGCCGCGCGCCGTCTACAGCCTGATTCGCGCCCGCTATCTGGCTCAATTCCTGCCCAATCACGAATACGACCGGACCCAGGCCGATTTCGACTGCGCGGCCCAGGCACTAAGGGCCGTAGGCAAACAGATCGTCGAGCCGGGCTGGAAACGTGCCCTGCCTGAAGCGCTGGTGCCGGCCAAGGGACGCGAAGCCCCAGAGCCACAGGCCTTGCCGGCGTTGCGTGAAGGTACCGAGTGCGCGGTGAGCCGGATCGACCTCAAGGACCTCTGGACCCAGCCACCCAAACCTTTCACCGAAGGCGACCTGATCAAGGCGATGAAAAACGTCGCCAAGTATGTGGAGGACCCGCGTCTCAAACAGAAACTCAAGGACACCACCGGCATCGGCACCGAAGCCACCCGCGCCGGCATCATCCAGGGTTTGCTCGATCGCAGTTACCTGGTCAAGCATGGCAAAAGCCTGTCAGCCACCCCGGCAGCCTTCAGTCTGATCGATGCGGTACCGCGGGCGATTGCCGACCCGGGCACCACGGCAATCTGGGAACAGGCATTGGACATGGTGCAAAGTGGCGAGATGAGCCTGGAAGAGTTTGTCGCCAAGCAGGCGGCCTGGATGAGCAAGCAGGTGGGGCGCTGTGTCGAGTTGAAGTTGCAGATCACCATGCCGGCCGGGATGGTGGGACAAGGCGCGGCGCCTTGGAAGAAGAAACGCAAGGCGACAGGAACCAAGACAGGAAGGACCCGGCGTACACCGAAATCGGCGGCCAGTTCCTGATGGATCGAACGTTCCCACACCGGAGCGTGGGAACGATCAAATCAGGGCTTAAGCAAGCGTCGTTGCAGCTGTCATCACTTCACCTTTCTGCTCAGGTCATCGACGTTGCGTTTCAGACTTTCCAGATCGCGCTGCTGGTCACTGACATCGCGCTTGAGACTGGATAGCTCACTGGAACTCGAACTGGAGCTTGAGCCTGAACTGCGCTTGAGATCGTCCACCTGGCTGGCCAACTTTTCGATAGCCCGATCCTGATCGCTGACACTGCGCTTGAGGCCGGAAAGATCGCTGCTGTTCGAGCTGGAGTTGGAGCTGGAACCACTGTTGCGCTTGAGCTCCTCGATGACACGTGCCTGATCATTGATGATCTTCTTCAGACTTTCCAGTTCGTCGGCATTGCGCTTCTGCTGGTTTTGCATCTTCTGCAAATCATCTACCGTAAAGTCGCTGTTGCGCAGCGAGTACCCGGAACCCGAACCACCATGGGTCGCGGCGAGATGATCAAAACCCGAAGCACTGAGGCTATCGACCTCTACCGCGGCCTGAGCAGGAAGCGCCAAGCCACCCAACAGAAGTACAAACAAGCCGGTGGCGGGAATCGTGAACGAGGGCTTGAAACGAGCGAGCATCACTGGGCGTCCTTGTGAAGTGCCGAGATGGCACATGGCTATGACTCACTTTTCCAAAAGTGGTTCCGCTCCCGCCGCCCCATGACCCGATGAGTTTCAGCCCCGCGCCTGGCTGCCGTACACCGCAAAGGAGAACGCCAGGTACGCCGCCAAGGTCGAGGTCATGTCACCGACGTCAGTGGTCGGGTTGACCTCGGTAATGGCCATCGCCGCGCAGTGCGGCGCGAGCAACTCGACCATCTCCAGCGCTTCGGCCGAACTGATGCCGCCCGGTTCGTGGGCACCAGCGCCGGGCGCGTAGGCCGGATCAATAGCATCGATATCGAACGACAGGAACAGATGATCGGCACCCTTGACCCGCTCGAGAATCCGCTCAACCGTGGCCTGCGGACCAAGCCGCAGTACTTCCCGCGCACTGAGGTGGATCAGGTCGTTGTCATGCTTGAAGCGACCCGAAGCAGGAAAGTTGAAGTGCCGCTCGCAGACCTGGATGCAGTCCACCGCATGGATCTGTTCCAGCTCCAACGCCCGACGCATGCCGCTCGATTGACTGAAGCGACCTTGCTTGGCGCTGTCATCCATCAGGTCCAGGTGCGCGTCGAAATGGATCACGCCGATACGCCCTTTGAGGGCCTGGCAGACACCCTGGGCCACGGGGAACAACAGGCTGTCATCGCCGCCGATGACCACCGGCACCCGGCCGGCCTCGATCGATTGGCGTACCGCCTGGCTGGTGGCGAGGAAGGTCTTCTGGGTGTCATGGGGGACCACCGCGACATCGCCGCGATCCACCAGCAGATGCTCGCCGACCTCCATGAAGCTGTCGGTCTCCAAGCAATAGACCTTGCCGTCCTGGATCCGCATATTGATCCACTTGGCGCTTTCCCGCACCCGCGCCGGGGCGAAGCGCGAGCCCGGCCAACCGAGGGTCGATTCGCCGTCGAAAGGGACGCCCAGCAGATCGAATTGACGCTTGTCGCGAGTACTCATGGCAGATGTCTCCGGATAGTTGGACAAAGAGGGGAACGACCGCTCAGCCCCGACGTGGTTGCAGATAGCTGGCCCAGCGCTGTTGCGCGAAACGGAAAGCCACTACCAGCACCATCGTCAGGCCCAGGTACAAGGCGCCGGCGGTGACATAGGGTTCGAACTGGATGTAGTGATTGAGGGTGATGTTGCGTGCCACCCCGGTGATTTCCATCAGGGTGACGGTGCTGGCGAGCGAGGTCGCATGCAGCATCATGATGGTCTCGTTGCCGTACAACGACAGGGTCCGGGTCAGCATTGCCGGCAGCATGATGCGGCGCAGCAAGGTCCAGGGCGTCATGCCGTAGGCCCGCGCCGCCTCGATCTCGCCGGGCGGCAAGTGACGCAGGCCACCGGCGAAGATTTCCGTGGTGTAGGCCGTGGTATTGAGGATAAAGGCCAGCAACACGCAGAACAGCGGATTGGACAGCCAGACCCACAACACACTGCCGCGCAGCAGGTCGAACTGGGCCAGCCCGTAGTAGATCAGGAACAGCTGGATCAACAGCGGCGTACCGCGAAACACCAGGGTGTAGGCCGCCACGCTATGGCGCAGCCACGGGTTGGCCGCGTTGCGCGCCACCGCCAGGGCCAAAGCGAGAAAGAAACTGATACCCAGCGCAACCACAGTCAGCAGCAAGGTCAATTGCAGGCCCTGGGCATAGAGGTCCAGGTTGTCGTAGATCACGTCCCAATTCATCGCGCCAACTCCCGAACGCCTTGCGAGTAACGTCTGCCCAGCCAGCCGACCAGGGTCAGCGACAACACCGCGATCAGCAGGTAGAAACCACCCGCCAACAGATAGAAGGTGAAGGGTTTGCCGGTGGCTTCGGCGGCGCCCTTGGCCCGGAACATGATGTCTTGCAGACCGATCAGCGATACCAGCGCGGTGGCCTTGACCAGCACCAGCCAGTTATTGGTGAAGCCAGGCAAGGCCAGGCGCACCATCTGCGGCAGGATGATGCTGCGCAAGGTCTTCACTCGCCCAAGGCCATAGGCTTGCGCCGCCTCCAACTGGCCCTGGGGAATCCCTTCCAACGCGCCGCGAAAGGTCTCGGTCATGTAGGCCCCGAAAATCACCCCCAGGGTCAGCGCCCCGGACAGAAACGGACTCGGATCGACGTTGTACCGGCCACCCGCCGCGCCGATCCATTGGTTGAGCAAGGCCGGCAGGCTGTAGAACATCAACAGCATCAGCACCAGGTCGGGAATGCCGCGCACCAGGGTGGTGTAGATCTCGGCCAGCACGCGCAATGCCCGATGCTCCGAACGCTTGCACAGCGCCCCGGCCAGACCCAGGACCACCGCCAGGGCCAGGGAGGTCAGGGCCAACTGGAAAGTGATCCAGCCGGCGCTCAAGACACTGCTGATGTAGTCGCTCAACATGGGCGTTACTGCGCGCCGAAGTATTTTCGATTGAGGGCGTCGAGCTTGCCGCTGTCACGCACTTCGCCGAGACCCTCGTTGATCTGCTTGAGCAACGTGGCGTTCTTCTGGTTGATGGCAATGGCCACGCCTTCACCGAACTCGGGAGCGTCCTTGCCGGTAAACAGCGGGCCTACCAGTTCGAAGTCCTTGCCGCTGTCACCCTTCAGGAAGCTGTGGGTGATCTGCGCCTGATAGCTCATGTGCACGTCGGCACGCCCGCTGCTCAGTTCGAGATAAGGTGCACTGCCGCTGTCGTACCGCTTGATGGTGCTCTGGGTGTAGTTCTTGGTGACGTAGGCATCCATCGGCGTGCCGGTCTGCACCGCAATCACCTTGCCCTTGAGGCCCTCGGGCGAGATCGTCAGGTTGGCGCCCTTGTGTGCGACAAAGCGAAACACCGGATGGTCGTAGACATCACTGAAGGCAAGTATCTTGCGCCGCGCCTGGGTGACAGTGAGTTGCGAAATCAGCGCGTCGTACTTGTTGCTGATCAGCCCCGGAATCATGCCGTCCCAGGCCGCGTTGATAATCTTGCAATCGAGCTTGGCCGCATCACAGACAGCCTGGGCCAGTTCGACGTCGTAACCGACCAGCTTGCCGGAACCGTCCACCGACTCGAAAGGCGGGAACGTCGCGTCAGTGGCGATGGTGATCGGCTCTGCCAGGGCGCCGGTAGCGACTGCCATTGAGAAGGTGGCGAACAACAGCTTGGAGATACGGTTCATAAGTGCGTCCTAGGGTTGGGTCATAGGTTTGGCAGTGTTGAACAGCGGTATGGCAGCGCCGTTGAAACAGCGTCTTTTCAGGGTTACAGGCTAACGCCGAGGCCTTGGATCTATCCGTCGTAAATGCCGTTTGTCACACGGGATACGGCTGTTTTCCCGAACCGGCTACAGCGGCTTCGGCTGGGTGTTTTCGAAGGCCGGCTCAGGGCAGAAAAGCACTCGCCGGCACGACCGACTGCTTCACGCAGGCCAGGGTCGGATGACTGACCAGGCGATCGATATGCAGCTCGACATCGTTGAACCATTGCTCGGTCAGCACCCGGTAATGCTCCAGGTCACGACAGTGCATGCGCAGGCAATAATCAAAGTCGCCGCTGACCAATTGGCACTCGATCACTTCACGGCTTTCGCACATCTTCGACTCGAAGGCGCGTTGCGCCACACGACCGTTCTGGTTGGAGAGCGCCACCATCACCAGCAGCGAAACACCGGACGACAACCGTGGCAGGTCGATAATCGCGCCGTAGCCACGGATAACCCCGAGCTTCTCCAGCTTGCGCACACGCTCAAGGCAAGGACGCGGCGTCAGGTGCACCCGTTCGGAGAGTTCCTGGTAGGTGATGCGGCCTTCATCGCGGAGGATGTCGAGGATCGCGACATCGATACGATCCAGGGCCAGCGGTACATCGTTCATGACTCGCGACATGGCGGCGTCCTACTTCAAACGGCCGGAAAGAAACTGCTGCAGGCGCTCGCTGCGCGGCTGCTCGAACACCTGCGCCGGAGTGCCCTGCTCTTCGATCCGGCCCTGGTGCAGAAACAACGCCTGGGTCGACAGATGCCGGGCAAAACCCATCTCGTGGGTCACCACCACCATGGTCCGGCCCTCCTCGGCCAGGGTCTGCATGACCTTGAGCACTTCGCCTACCAATTCGGGATCGAGCGCGGAAGTCGGCTCGTCGAACAGCATTACCTCGGGCTCCATGCACAGGGCCCGGGCAATGGCCACGCGCTGCTGCTGACCACCGGACAGTTGCGCGGGATATTGACCATGGCAGGAAGGCTTCAGACCGACTTTGTGCAGATAGGCCTCACCACGCTCGCGGGCCTCGGCCTTGCTCAGGCCGTGCACGTACATCGGCGCCTCCATGACGTTTTCCAGCACGGTCATGTGCGACCACAGGGAGAAATTCTGGAAGACCATGGCCAGGCGTCCGCGCATGCGCTGCAACTGCGCCGGGTCCCGGGCCCGCAACGAACCGCTGCGCCGATCGCGGCGGGTATTGAGCAGCTCACCGTTGACCTGGATGGTCCCGGCGCTGGGGTGCTCCAGCAGATTGATGCAACGCAGAAAGGTACTTTTGCCCGAGCCACTGGAGCCGATGATGCTCACCACGTCGCCGGAGCGGGCAGCAAGACTGACGCCCTTGATCACCTGATGGTCGCCGTAACTTTTATGCAGATCGGTCACGGCCAGCTTGTACATCGATTCGCTCCTCATGCCGGTGGGAAAGAAAGATCAGCGGGGTCAGGCCGGCGGCGGCACGATGACCCACAGCGCCGTGCACACTTCGTCCTTCGACGGATTGACCCAGGTGTGCGGATCGCTGGGGGCAAAGGTCAGGGTGTCGCCGGCGCGCAACAGATAGGTTTCCTCGGCGACGCGCATCTCCAGGCAGCCGCTCTGGACATGCACCAGGTCAGCAGCGGCCTTGATCGTGTAAGGCTCGGTGCCGGAGCCACCGCCGGGCTCGATCACCGAATAGAGCGCCATCATGTGTTCGTTACCGGCACCGCAGATCAGGTACTCGCGCATGCCCTCGCCGCCCAGGCTGATGGGTGCGCCCTGCCCGGCCGCGACGAAACGGGTGGACGGTGGCTCGAACAGTTCCCCCGGCTTGATGCCGATGGCTTCGCAGATCCGCAGCAAGGTCGCCACCGAGGCCTGCACCGTGTCGCGCTCGAAGCGACTGATGAAGGACTTGCTGACGCCGACCTTCTGCGCCACCTCATCGATCAACATGCCCTTGGCCTGGCGCAGTGCCCGCAAGCGACTGCCAACGTTGAACGGGTCGGTGCTGCCCGACGACCCTGCCGCGGTTTCAGCCGCAGGCATTTCGATTTTTTTGCTCGGCATTGGACGATCCTTGAGTTTCCAATTAGATAACTTGTTTTTCACCTATCAAAAATCGAGCCAATAATAAAAAAGCCAAATAAACAGGGATAAATGGCTATTAAAAGTCGTTTCAGCTTGCCATCAAGAGACCTAAAAGTGTGAATGGAGCAACTTACCCGAGCTATAGGTTTCCTATTTGGAAACCTCACGTCAGACAGGTCGAGCACCGAGAGAGGGAGAAAAGAAGCCGGATGATTGAACGATTTTGGGGCGTCATGACGTTTCGTGGTGCATGCGCAAGTTCAAAGCGGGAAGGAGGCAGGAAGGGAAATGGGCGGGGTTCGGCACTGTTACGGGCAGTGACCTTCACCCCGCCGAACAGTGCGGAGAGCGTTTCGATTGCACTCAGGATCTCAGAATGAATAACGCACGGCATTGACCCAACGGGTCTGTTCCTCGTAGTAGCCGAAGCTGCTCTGGCTGCCGTCAAATACATCGAGCCCGCTACGCAGTTGCCAGTGGGCATCGAGGTCATAGCGCATTTCCAGAGCGGCATACTGCGCGGACTGCCGCAGATCCTGGGCGACATACGCTGTCAGGTAGAGCCGCCCCTGGAGCATTTCCCGACGTATCGCCAGACTGACAATTTCCGAGCGATCCTGATCAAGGGCCCGCTCGACATCGTCTTTCCACAGGTTGTAGTACTGCACACCTAAGAACCAGTCTCCGGTGAGGTAGTCGACGCCCAGCAACAATTGCTGCTGTCGGTTTTTCTCCACATCGACAATCCCGCTCGGCGCCCGGTAGTAACGATAGGCATCCGGGGTAAGCGCCGCCTCGCCCTTGACCACCACCGGCCCGACGGGCACGGCAAAGGACCCGCCGAACAGGGTGCGGCGCTGCAATTGCTCACGGTAGCTCAAGCCGTTGCGCGTGAGCTCGGGGGTCAAGGTGTCTTCGGTTTGCCAACCGTGCCAGGCGTTCAGGGAGTAGTCGACGCCCGCGGCATTGCCACTCCAGCGCACTGCCGGGGTCCAGTCCGCCGGCTTGCGCCAGTCAGGATCGGCCGCATCGCTACGGGGTACGCCGGTCAGCAGATCGTTGACCCGGGGTTCGGCGAAACGTCCATCACTGGCCGGCAGCAGGTCCTTGCGGGTCTGCGGGATCAACAATACCTGCAGCGACTGGTCCTCGAACATCGAACACTCGCTGTTGAGCATCGCCAACGGGCGGCGCTGCTGGACATAGTCACCGAAGTAACCTTCGCGCCGGTCGAAAGGATGAATCACGTCCAGCACCCGCAAACGATCGGCGCTGCCCCACACCACTTGCTGGACACCGACAGTCGAAGTACAGCGTTCGCCCTGGTATTCGGCGAACAGCTCGCGCGGTTCGATCTCGTGGTAATCGCCGTCGAGCTTGTTCTCCTGCAGCGCCCTGACCTGTGCCTTCAAGCGCCAGCCCGAGTCCCCTTGCCAGGCACTGCCCAGCAGCGCGGAATACTCGTCGAGCCCCCACTCGCCCTCACGGGTCACGGCCTGGCGGATCTCCAGCCGACCATTGAAATCCACGGCGTCAGGGGCGCCGGCCTGGCTGTCGACGCTGACCAACAATATCAGCGCGCCCAGGCTCAAGGTTCTGTTGATCATGCGCCCTCCCCACACACGAGCAGCTCATCGAGCGCGACCTCCTCATCGGCACGCGGCCGGTCGAAAGCACCGATCCGGGCATCGACCCAGTCACCCAGCCCGGCCAGGGTGAAACCTGGTGACAGCAGATGCTCCCAGTCGCGCTCCGCCGTCGCCAGGCGTGACATCACCCAGGGCCGGCAATGTTCTTCCAGGTCCTGGGCCGAGAACATCAGCCAGGCGACACACTGTCCCAGCTGGAGCACCTGCCCGGACAAGCGCTCGTTGCCCCGTCGCGGCAGTCGTTCGCAGGCGATCCAGGTGTCCAGCCGTTGCAGGGCAAGTTGGCCGTGGGGCAACAACGCCAGGTAAGTCCTGATGACGGCCGGTTGCTCCAACACACGCTGGCCGATAAACGCTGCCAGTGTCTGCGACGGGCCTTCGAACAGACGGGTGATACGCGCATCGCGCCAGAGCTGGCCGATGGGGTTGTTATCGCAGTAGCCACGAGCACCGAGCATCTGCAAGGCGCTGTCGCTGACTTCACCCAGCAGTTCGCTGGCCAGCCACTTGAGTGCTGCCAGCACCTCGGCCGGCGGTGTCGGCAGCCCTTGATCCAGGCCCGTGGCCAGGTCATCGACCCAACCCCCCAGGGCGGTTGCGGCGCAAACGGCGCCACCGATCAGTGTCTGGGTATGCTCGTGATCCCAGAGCCGCTGGGTGCCCAGGGAACGGCGTGTGCTGTAGCGCGTCATCAGTTGCACACAGCGCCACAAGGCGCCGACGCAGGTGGCGGCAATGCCCAGCCGACCGAAGACCATGGTGTCGCTGGCGACCGCCATCCCGGCGAACGGACTGCCCAGTACCTGCTCCGCACGGGCCTCGACGGCGTCGAAATGCACCTGGTTCTGGACCATGCCCTTGAGACCGAGGGTCAGTGCCTCGCTGCCCTGGCGCAGGCCCGGTTGCTCGGCGTCCAGGCAGAAACCGATAAAACCACAGTCTCGCCCCTGCTCATCCAGATGCCGCGCAAACACCGAGATCACCCCGGCCCAGGCGGCGGAGCCGCACCAGGACTTGCGCCCGTCCAGGCGCCAATGTTCGCCCTGGCGCCGTGCCGTCGCCGCCATGTTCAGCGGGTTGGAGCCGGCCCCCTGCTCGGTCAGGGCGAAGGCGGCGAGCATCCGACCGGTCGCCAGCTGTGGCAGGTAGCGGGCTTTCGCGGTGGCTGAGCCGAAACGCTGGATCGGGCGAATACCCAGGCCGTTGTTAAGCCCGACAAAAAACGCCAGGGTCAGGTCGATGGCCCCCAACTGGCGCTGCACCCGCAACAGTTCGAACGTCGAAAAACCGAGCAGGCCACCTTGTTCCTCGGCGACCTGCATACCGAGCACCCCACGATTACCCAGGGCCAGCACCAGGTGTGGCGGCAGGCAGCGGCGCACATCCATCAGACGGAAATCCAGGCGCCCGGCCCAGTCCTGCAACCACTGGTTCAGCTCGACAACGGCCGGGGTGTCGGGACGTGCCGCCTGGGCAAATGCCGTCCATGCATTCATTGCTCAATCTCCTGTCGGGACAGCAGCCAACGGGCCGTCTCGCCGACCAGTTGCTCCAGGCTCTGCCGGGGCGCGAACCCCACCTGCTGGCGGGCCTTGTGGGTGCGGTAGTAGACATTCATCCCCAGCAGGCGAACCACATCCGCCGAGAGCCGCAAAGGGATGATCGAGGTCAGCAGATCCAGCGGCCGCAGCAGCGCCACGATCCACTTGAGGGTCGCCCCCGCCGGCTGCCAGCGCGGCTCGGACACACCCAGCGCGCGGCCCATGCCGGTGAACAATTCGCGATAACTGACGTTCAGGCTGCTGAGGATGTAGCGCTCGCCGCGCTGGCCCTTGTCCATGATTGCCAGCAGCCCTTGCACCAGGTCCTCGGCGCCGATCACGGCGATTCCGCCAGGCGGGATAAACGGCAGGCGGCGCTGGCGCAGGTCGAGCATCACCTTGCCCCAGCCATGCAGCACATCGCAGTGCGGGGCGATGACAGCCGAAGGGCAAGCGATAACGATGTCCATGCCCTCCCGGCAAAACTGCCGGACCCGGTCCTCGGCCTCGCGTTTGCTGTGCATGTACGCCAGCTTGAAGGCGCTGCCGTTGTAGGCCATGTGTTCATCGGCCTCGCCGGCCGGATAACCCACCGCGGCAATCGACGAGACATGCAATACCCTCCGCACACCGGCACGGCGCGCGGCGTGCAGCAGGTTGACCGTGCCTTGCACATTGACCGCGAACATCCGCGCCCGGGCGCTTTCGTAAGGCAGCGCCAGGCCGGCGGCGTGATAGATCTGCTCCACGCCGTCAAGCGCACGCTCCAGGCTGGCCGGATCGAGCAGATCGGCCACCCGCCACGCCACCCGGTCACTCACCTGCGCCAGGGCTGGCGCCGGGTCGTTCGCCAGAACCAGCACGGCAACCCTCTCCCCGCGGGCCAGCAAGGCTCGTACGATATGACTGCCCAGGCAACCGCTGGCGCCCGTCACCAGGATCATTGTTCAGTCTCCACGGCTCGCCCCAGGGCCAGGGAGACATTGAGTCCGCCGAAGGCAAAGGAGTTTTTCAACCAGGCGTCGACCCGGGCCGGGCGGGCGCCTTCGATGACGTAGTCCAGATCGCACTCGGCATCCGCCGCCTGGTAATTCAGGGTCGGCGGGATCCGGTCCTGCAAGGTCGCCATCAACCCGCCGATCAGTTCCACCACACCGGCGGCGCCCATCAGGTGGCCGATGGCCGACTTGACCGAGGACACCTGCAAGCGGTCCGCGTGGGCGCTGAATACCTGGCGGATCGCCGCTGTTTCACAGCGGTCGTTGAGCAAGGTACCGGTGCCATGGGCATTGATATAGGTGAAGCTTTCGGGCGCCAGCCCACTGCTGGCCATCGCCTGACGCATCGCCAGCGCGGGACCGTCCACCGACGGCTTGAGCAGATCCACGGCATCGCTGTTGACGCCGTAGCCCAGCACCCGAGCCAACACCCGCGCACCACGTGCCCGGGCATGGGCCAGGGTTTCCATCACCAGCACACCACCGCCCTCACCCAGCACCATGCCGCGGCGACCGGCGGAAAACGGGCGGCAGGTGTCCGGCGCCATGGCCCGCAACGCTTCCCAGGCTTTCCACACCAGGGCGTTGAGACAGGCATCGGTGCCACCGGCCAGCACCAGGTCGGCATCGCCGTGACGCAGCAGCCGATAGGCCTCGCCGATGGCCTGGGTCGAAGAGGCACAGGCGGTGCTCAAGGTCATCGCCGGGCCCTTGAAACCGTGGCGCAGGCTCAGGTGACTGGCCGCGGCATTCGCCATAACCCGGGGCACCGTCCAGGGCGCCAGGGTCTGGCTGCCGGCCTGATAAAGATCCAGGTAGGCGCTGTGCAGGGAGTCGCTGCCGCCCACCGCCGTGCCCATGTACACCGCACAACGATGGGAGTCGACCGTGGTCATGTCCAGTGCCGCCATGTCCAGCGCCTCGCGCCCGGCCAGCAGGGCGAACTGGGTCGAGCGGTCGAACATCAACAACTCGTTGGCGCTGAAGCGGCCCTCCAGCGCCTGCTCGGGCAGCGCACCGGCGTTACAGTTCCCCGGCAGCCAGGGCACCCGGGCAATCGCGCAGTGCGCCTGGGTCAGGCCGTCCCACAAGGCTTGCCGACCAATACCGAAGGGCGAGACACAACCGACGCCCGTGATCACGACCTCATTCATGAAGCGACTCGCAGGCCCGCCAGTTGCTCGGCGAGGATCTCGATCAGACGCGCCACCGAACTGATGTCGGTGTGGCTGTAGCTGGACAGGTTGACCTGGAAGCGCTTCTCGATGGCATACGTCAGCTTCAGCACGTCCAGCGAGTCGAGCCCCAGTTCGTCGATGCTGAGCTGGATATCCAGCTCGGTGATGTCCAGTTCAAGGGTCGTGGCCAACAGTTCCAGGACCACGGTTTCCAGGGGTTGAGTCGACATGATGGGTACTCGGATCACTGTTCGGTGCGCAGGGCGCGCTGGGTGAAATTGGCCTCGGCAATGCCGGGGTTGATGCTGACCTTCTCGACGATCATCCGGGTGCTCTTCTTCGCGGCCAGGTTGAACATGGTCTGGGCGGTCGGGCGGCTGAAACCGCTCACCACCTGCAAGCCGTCGGTCTTGAGCTGCTTGACCAGCGTGCCCTGGGCGTCGAAGTAGTCGATCTGCACCGGGTAACGGCTGCTCTCCTCCAGGTAATAGACCTTGCGCGAATAGCCAGAGATGCGCGCTTCTTCGGTCTGCGCCCGAGCCTCGATACGGCGGCAGGCCGGCCAGCTCAGGCAGGGTTCGGGCTTGCCGAGACTGGCGAACTGGTAGCTGGCCAGCTTGTAGTCCTCGAAGTCCTCATAGGTGAAGTCGGTGCCCATGAACCAGTTCTGTTTCTGCGAACCGGCCAGGCGACGCAGGTTCTTGGTCGAGGGGGTGTAGGACCAGATATCGTTGGTCGCTGTACCGCTGTCTTCGATCAACAACGCGACATTCTTCACCGCCGCCGGCGCCGTGAAGCGCACCAGCGTGCCGGTGCGGTCACTCATGCGTTTGTCCAACCGCGTGAGCTGACGGGTGAAGGTCAGGTGGTCGGCCTCAAACAGTTCCATGCGGTAGTCGATCTGTTCATCCTGGGCCTTCATCCGACGGTCAGAGTCCTGCATGATCGACAGGGCATCGTCGGCCGACGCCGGCCCGGAGCAGGCCAGCAATAGGGGTAAAACGGCAAGCAATCGGCGAGTCATCCAAAATTCCTGAGTTTGAGGGTATCGACTGCGGGGATGCGCAACACATGGCGAATGGCGGGCATCGCCGCGAAGGGAATGATCAACAGCGCGGGCAGGATCACCCGCAGGAAATCGCTCGACGCCGGATCGGTATTGATCTTGAACCAGACATCGGTGAGGCGATGGTTGAGTACCGCCCCAAGTCCGTAGCCCAGGGGCATGGCGACCAGTCCGGCGAGCACGGCGATGCTGAAGGTTTCACAGAGCATGATCAGCGACACGTTGCGGTCGCTGAAACCGAGGATGCGCAGCACCCCGTATTCAGCGCGTCGCCCGACAATGCTGAAATTCATGCTGGTCACAGCGAACAGCAAGGCAATCGCGATGCTCATCAGCGCCGAGATATGGATGATCACCCAGATATGCGAGCTGATTTCGAGGATGGCCGCGACGATGTCCTGCTTGGAGGTCACCCGCACCACACCCGGCACCGCGTAGATCCGCGCGTCTTCCAGGCCGGACGCACCGGCGTCGACCAGATAGGCCCCGGTGAACTGCTCATCCAGCGCCAGCATCCGCCGGGCGTAGTCCTTGCTGGTGATCACCTCGCCCGGCAAGGCCCCGGAGAAGACCCCGACGACCGTCGTCGGGTAGTCGTTGCCACGGACCTTGAGGGTCAGCCGATCACCGGGACCGACACCCTGGGCTATCGCGATACGACGCTCGATCACCACACCATCACGATCGCCGTCCAGGAGCATGCGCCCTTGCATCAGGTTGACATGCCGTACGCCGTCAGCCGGTTCGATCCCCAACAGGCTGGCATTGTCCAACTGCCCGCGGCCACTGACCTGGGCGCCGCCCTTGACGAAGGTCGACCAGCGACTGCCCGGCGCCAGCGCCTCCAGACGGGCGATATCTTCATCCCACCAGGGCACATCCAGGTCGACCACACGGCTCCAGTTGTCGCGTTCCACGTTGCTGATGGCGGTGCGCTCCATGGAGGTCAGGGAAATATAGAAGGCGATGGTGATCGCGATGCTCGCCGCCATGGCGAGCACGGTCACCAGGCTGATACGCCAGCTGCGCAGCAGGTTGCGCAGGGAGTAACGGAACCAGAACGGACCACCAATATGCCGCAGGCAGGCAACCATGCGCTGGGCCAGCGGCTGTTCCTGGCCGGCACCGACATCGCGTAGGGCGTCCATCGGCGTAATGCTAAGGATCGAGCGCATGGGCAGGTACATGCCCAGGGCCACGGTGCCGCACAGCACCAGGCCGGCGCGCCACAGGTAAGGCAGCTGGAACACCAGGTGCGGTTTCGGCATGCCGATGGCCCGCGCGTAATTCAGGCCGAAGGCGTACATGTCGAACAGGGCAAAACCGCAACCCAGCAGCAACGCCGCCACGATCAGCATCAACGCCGGCAAGCTGTAGGCGCAGGCGACCTGTCGACGGGTATAGCCGAGGGTGAGGAACATGGCGATCAGCGGCCGCTCTTCCTTGGCCCACTGGTACATCAGGAAAAACACCACCAGGGTCGACGACAGGGCGAAGATCAGCACCACCGTGGGCAGGAACACCTTGAAGGTATTGAGGTCGAGTTCGAGGAACTTCTGGCTGAACTGTTCCTGACGCGGCAACACATAGTCGACCGCCAGGCGGGTCTGCGCGCGCTCGGTCACGGCATGCTTGATGCGACCCAGGTCGGCATCCGCCGACAGGCTGAAGAGCAGGCTGTTCACCGCCGCGAACCCCAACTGCTGACGCATCAGCGCCTGGTCGGCGAACACCACGCACAACGAACCGTTACTCGGTACATAAACGCTGGGGTTCAACGGCGCCACCAGGTATTCCGGGCTCTCGACGATGCCGACCACCTCGACCGGGTAATCGGCCTTGCCGGACACGAAACTGAACCGGTCCCCTACCCGCTTGCCATGGAACTCGGCACAATTGCGTTCCAGCACCACCCCGGCGGCATCCTGCGCATCGGGCAGCCGGCCGTCGAGTACCTTGAGCCGGTTGACCGTGGAGAAATCCTGCGCCGGTGAGCTGATCATCAGCGCCGCCACCGGCTGCTCGCCGCCCAGCGGCACCAGCCCGGGCATCAACAGCCGCGGATAGGTGGCGCTCACCCCGGGGATGTCGTCGAAGGCCGGCAGGTTGATCTGCTCGTCAGGGGCGAAGATCACTTCCAGCCCGGCCATCGAGGCCGATGACTGGATGTCCTCCACCGTATTGAACAGGCTGTCGATCGCCGAATAGGCTCCCACCAGCACGCCGAAAGTCGAGGCGCAGATCAGCGCGATGGTCAGCAGTCGATAACGAATGACCAGGATCGAGCGCAGCACATGCCGGACCAGCATATTCATTGGGCGGCCCTGTGCAGGTGACCGGAGCGCATTTCATAGACCTGGTCGGCATGCTGCCCCAACGCCGGGTTGTGGGTGACAATCACCACGGTCACCTGTTTCTCTTCCTGCATCTGGCGCAACAACTCGAACACCCGCATCCCGGTTTCCTCATCCAGGCTGCCGGTCGGCTCGTCGGCGAGGATGAGCTGCGGTTCCTTGATCAGCGCCCGGGCAATCGCCACGCGCTGCTGCTGTCCACCGGAGAGCTTGGCGGGAAACTTCTCGGCGTGCTCCTGCAGCCCGACCTTGTGCAGGTATTCCTCGGCTCGCCGATGGTCCTGGGCGGTGACGGTGCGGATAGGCTCCAGGCCGGTCAGCACGTTTTCCTTGACCGTCAGCGTCGGGATCAGGTTGTGGAACTGGAAGATGAACCCGACCCGCTCGGCGCGAAAGCGCGTCAAGGCGGCAGAGTCCATCGTCTCGAGCAATGCATCGCCGACCCGCACCTGCCCTTCGTCGACCCGGTCGAGGCCGCCGAGGATATTGAGCAGCGTGGTCTTGCCCGAGCCGGAGATGCCGCGGATCACGGTCATGCTGGCCCGCGCGATCTCCAGGTCGACATGGTTGAGCACCAGGCTGCGACCATCGCCGCTGGGGTAATACTTCTTCAGTCCCGTGAGGGAAATCAGGGGTGTGTCCATACGGTTTGCAACTCCGTTTCAGAGCGATGGTTCAACGAGATCGAGGCCGAAAACGCCATAGCGTTTGGTCCGACGCATGCCCAGGTTGCGCGCCAGCACATAGCTGGAAGGGTTGCGGTCATCGATCCACATGGTGTCCACGCGGCTAAAGCGCGGTTCGGCATAACGCACGATCTCCTCGCCGATCAACCGGCCCAGGCCACTGCCCTGTACGGTAGGATCGGCGCCGATCAGCGCGATCACCGCACCCTCGACGCTACGTTTGTAGTGGCCCAGCTTGAACAGGTCGAACAGACCCAGGCTGCCCTTGAGCTTGTCGAGGATCTGGTTGAGGTCCGGCAGGATCAGGAAAAACGCCACGGCGCGGCCCTCAAGCTCGATCAGCTTGATACCCTCCAGGTCGATGAAGGTCTTGACGCTGTCGATCTGGAACTTGAAGCTCGCCGCGGAAATCGGCGCCACCTCGTAGTTCTCCGCGAAGGCGCTGTTGAACAGGCAACGGATTTCATCGAGGTTGCCGCGCAAGTCAGCGCGGGTGGCGGTGCGTACACTGAACTGGCTACCCGGCATGACCCGGTCGCTGCGGTTGGCCTTGCGCCGCACCTTGTACTGCTCGGCGGTCACGCCGTAGGTGCTGAAGGTAAAGGCCAGTTCGAAACCCAGTTGCTTGAGGGTGTCGGCATACCAGAGCGGGTTGTAGGTCTGCAGCAGCGTCGGCGCACGCCCGTCGATATTCTCCAGCAGCAACGCCGCGTCCTGGGTCGAGGTGTAGCTGTAGGGCCCCAGCAGGCGCGACTTGCCGCGGACCCTGGCCCAGTTGCCGACGGCTTCGAACAAGGCCTCGGCCACCGCCGGGTCCGGTGCGACTTCGAAGAAACCGAAGAACACGTGCTCATCGCCAAAACGTTCGTTGTAGGCGGCGTGGATACTCACGCTGATCCGGCCCTGCACTTGTCCCCGGTCATCCACCGCGAGGAAATGCTCGATCTCGGCTTCGCGGAAAAACGGGTTGTGCCGCGCCGAAAGCATGCGTTTCATGTCGCTGCGCAACGGCGCAATCCACAGCGGGTCGTCGGCATACAGCCGGAACGGCAATTCGATGAACTGCTTCAGGCGCTTGGCGCTGTCGACTACTTGAACGGCAATCATACGATGTCCAACAGCTGTTGCATGTTGCGATGGCGCGCATCGAAGATGCGGTTCATATAGGCGTTGACGAACAACCGCTCCAGCAGTGCACCGCCAATAGCCCGGTAGGTAACCCGGTCGGTATAGAGCGTTCCGCCCTCGGCGGCCTCGACCCGATGCTCATGGCGAAAGGCACTGAGCGGCCCCTTGATCATCTCGTCGATGAAGTGCTGGTTATCCTTGACCTCGCGAATGCGCACGGTCCAGTTGGCCGGGATGAAACCGAACATCCAGTGGCGGAAGCGGAACTCGCGCCCCTGCTCGATACGCAGGTCGGCGATGTCGATCTTGCCCAGCGGCGTGACCCGCTCCGGGAAGATTTTCGGGAAGTTGGCGCCTTCCAGGCAAAAGTCGAACACTTCGGCGCAACTGCGCCCCTTGATCAACGTGGTCTTTTCCAATACGGGCATGTGAGGTGCTCTCTCTTCAGATGGGTTCGGCAACCGCTTGGAAACGTTCGGCGTAACGCTGCCAGGCCTGCGGGTCCAGGGCCTTGTCGAAACTGCGCAAGCCCGCCAACTTGAAGCCGTGGCGGCCCGCCAGGCCTTCGATCAGCTCCAGGTCGTCATTGCTCAGGTCCAGGCCCAGGCTCGCATGACGCCATTCGCCTTCGAGGGCGAGCATCATGGTCTCGGCCATGCATGCGTAGGCCAGGTCGTCGGGGATCCCGTAGCGCGAGCCCAATCGGGCGGCGCCCGGCATCTCGACGATGCCACCGTCGAGCACCAGCACATCGGGCCGGCGGGCGGCGATGTCCTGGCTGACATTGGCCGGCCGCGAGATGTCGCAAAGGATGGTGCCGACAGCAATATCGTCGGCGCTGATGAAACGTTCCGCGCTGTTGGTCGCGATCAATACCAGGTCGGCATCCGCCAGCGATTGCTGGACATCGTTGCTCCACTTCAGCGGCGTCTGAGTGCCGTTTTCGTCCAGCAGCGCGCGGCCCAGTTCACCGGCATCCTGGCCTTCCAGGCGCTGACCGATCCGCGCCAGGACACTGCCCTCAGCCGCGACGCTCTGTGCGCCATAGGCCACCAATTGGGTGATCACCGAGGCGAAGCGTGGCGTGTTGAAGCGTGCGCTCCTGGGGTTGCCCACCAGGGTCAGTTGGCCGGCCTGGCCGGCGATCAGCCGGGCAATGGCCGAACCGATACTGCCCGTGGCGCCAATGACGGCGACGCGCATGTCCTGCATGCGCCGCCCGGTCAGGTGCACCGCGCGACAGGCGGCCTCGACCGCCGTGAGCAAGGTATAGGTGTTGCCCGTAGTCAGGGGGATGCCTTTGTCCAGCAGACGCAGGCCACCGCCAGTGACGATAGAAGTATGCCCGCCCAGGCCCACCAGTTTGGCGCCGCGCCCCTTGGCCATGTCGATGGCCTGGCCGATCAGGGCACAGGACTCTTCCACCGGCATCGCCGCCATCTGCGCCGCCGAACGCGGCACCATGATCAGGTCACCGCTGACCTTGCGTCCGGTGGCCGGCGAGGTCAGTTCCACCGTGGAGACGAAAAACGGATCAAGCAGCGGGTTGAGGCGTTCCTCGAGCAGTTGCAGGGAACGGCGCGAGTAATGACTGAGGCTTTCATCGAACTCGGCGTAGTTCTCCAGTTCCAGCGGATGCAGGATAAAGGCGAAGTGATTGTCGGCGACCGGCTCGTCGAAGCGCGCCACATGCAAGGGCAGGCCACGGGTGCCTGGGAAACCGGCCTCGGCCTCCAGCAGATGCGCAAGCAATGTGCCGGTGCGCCCTTCGGCCACCAGTTGCAGGGTCCGCGCCAGGGCTTGCAGGAAGTGTTCGCACTCGGCACGCCCGGCAATCAGTGGCGGCTCTACGCGCATGACACTGGCGCCATTGAGCGTCGGCGCCACGCGTACGCCTTCGACATTCAGCAGGTAGCTGGCCAGCACCGGAACCAGGCTTTCCTGTTCGCCCATGATGCCGGTGAAACCGCCGTGAAATTGCGGGTAGTGGCTACGATCGAGGGTGAACTCGATGCCGATCAGGTAACCGGCGCCGCGCACCTCGCGGATGAACGTCGGATAACGCTGCGCCAAGCCCTGCAACTGCTCCAGCAGATAGGCACCGTTGTCGCGGACGCTGTCCAGCAACTCGGGCTGGTCGCGCAACAGGTCCAGCACTTTCAGGCCGATACGGCAGGCCAGGGTGTTGCCGCCGAAGGTCGAGGAGTGTTTGTTCTGGAAGTCTTCACTGTAGGCATTGTCAGCCAGCAGGCAGGCACCGATCGGCATGACCCCGCCGCCCAGGGCCTTGGCCAGCAGCAGGCAGTCGGCCTGCACCTCTTCGCTGGCAAAGAGCTTGCCGGTGCGCCCGAGCCCGGTCTGCACTTCGTCGATGATCAGCAGTGTGCCGTGGCGATCACAGGCCGCGCGAACAGCCTGGAGGTAATCGACTGGCGGCAGGTTGATGCCGCCCTCGCCCTGGATCGGCTCGACGATAATGGCGGCATAGGCTCCCGGGTAGCGCTGCAATTGCGCCTCGATGGCCTGGATGTCGCCGTAATCGACAAAGTCGAAACCCGGCAGTGGCGCCTGGAAACCTTCCTGGTACTTATCCGAACCGGTGGCGGACAACGCACCCAGGGTCTTGCCGTGAAAGCTCTGATGGGTCGACAGGATGCGCTTGCGACCGGTCTTCACCAGGCAGGCTTTCAACGCCGCCTCGACGGTTTCAGCACCGCTGTTCTGGAAAGTCACGCTACGGTACTTGCCCGGCGCCAATTCCAGCAGGCGTTGGGCCAACAGGCCACTGGCGGCCAGGCACGACGGCTGGACGAAGATCGGCTCGCGGCTTTGCTGGAAGCTCGCCAGTTCCGCCAGCAACGCGTCAGGGCTATGACCGAAAGGCAACGCACCATAGGCGCCGAGGAAATCCAGATAGGCCTTCCCCGCCGCGTCATAGAGATAGCAGCCCTCACCACGGACAAAGGTCTTGTCGAGCCCGACCCGGCGGATCAACTCGCCGATGGCCGGGTTGACATGCTGTTCGAAGGGACTGATTTCTTGCCAGCGGCTCATGAAGGATTCTCTGTCGGGTAAGGAGTGGAAGTCGGGGCCGGCTGCGCCGAGGCGGTCTGCCGGTAGAGGTCGGCGGCCACGCCATCTGCCGCCATGACCCGCTCATGGGCAGTCTTGAGGGCGTGATAGGGCAACGCCGGGAACAGGTGGTGCATCGCGTGATAACGCTGGCTCAGGGGTTCGAACAACTCGATCCAGCCGCCCTGGCGGGCGTGGGTGGCAGAGTCGCTCAATTGCCATTGCAACGAGACGGGATGACCGGGCGAGGCATAGCGGTGCGCCAGCCAGGTACGGAACATATTGATGAACAGCACCCCGTAGATCACCGCGAGGAACCAGCCGATCCGGTTCCAGGGCAGCAACGCACTACCCGCGATGGCCACCAGTGCCCAGGCATACAGGCTGGTCAGGCCTTCGAGCAGGCGGTTGTAAGCCTGGCTGGCGGACAGCCGCGCCGGGTTGTTGCGGTAAGCGGCATGCAAGGTCACGGCGCTGTAGCGTTCGACCACCACCCGCCGCAACGCCGGCACACACCAGGACAGGGGACCTGCCAGGGCGAAGCGCACCCACAGCAACAACGGGGTCAACAACGTGCCCAACGCCAACGTCGCCATGCTGCTGGCGAAACGCTGTTCGAACGGCAGGTACTCCGGGTCCTGGCGGGTGCCGTAACGCGCCAGTGTGTGATGGTCCATATGGCTGAGGTAGAGGAACGACGGCAACAACAGGGGGATGCCGCAGGTCAGGTTCCACGCCAGGTTGAATCCGCGCACCGCACGCCGGGGCATATGGCTGAGCTCATGGATAAACATCGCGCAGCGATACAGGGCGAACACCGCCACCAGGTAACACCCGGCCTGAAGCCATGGGCCGACGATCTCCAACAGGGACAGCGCCGCCCAGAACGCCACGATGTTCACACCGAAGTCCAGCCAGTAACGCCAGGCCTGATGACGGCGCAGGTCATCGACCAGCGGCCGCAGGGACTCGATAAAGCCGCGCTCGCCCTGCCCGGCCACTGCCGACCCGCGGTTCAAGGACGTTTCCAAATCACACCGTCCAGATAGAAGTGGTGGAGAACGACGATCAAGGGCAACAAGCCGACCGAAGGCATTTCCAGGCTCAGGACCAACAGGCTGGCCATCCCGAGGCTGGCGAACCAGATCCAGGGCCGCTCGCCCATCTGCCTGACCCAGCGATGGCCCGCGCCGAGAAGACCGACCGGCACCGGCTGTTCACGGGTTCTGCGCAAACCGGCCTGCACGGTCGAGGTGCAGACCAGGTGGTATTGCAACGCATGGATACTGGTGCCGATCAGAATCAGCGCGTAGAGATCGCCCACCAGCAGATAGGCCGCGTTGTACAGTCCCAGGGAGACCGCCAGCATCACCAGCACGAACCTGGGCAAGGCCTCGCCACGCTGGCTCTGGCGCCATTGCATGCCGATAAAGCGCAGGGTCACGCAAGCGAACACGGCATAGGCCAGGGCGGCCCAGATCGGATCGATCGGTGGTGTGGGGATGGTGATATTGGCAAAGGGCAGCGCCTGGCCGAAGAGCTGGTAGTCACCGAAATGAAAGCCGCCATGACTGATCCGGTACAGCAGAGGCGCGGCGAATCCGGCCAGCACCATCGTGCGGATCGGCGTGGTCGAGTGCTGGTAGCCGGACTTGCGCGCATATAGAGCGGCCACGCCGAAGTGTTGCTTGCACACATGATACGGCTGCCAGTACACCCAGATCGCCACCAGCCAGGCAAAGGCGCCGAACGCATACAGCCCGAGACACAGGGCACTGATCAGCCCCAGGCTGGTCCAGAAACGCACCTTGTGCCGCCGGTACTCCAGCGGCTCGGCGAGCAGTCGCACGTGGGTGTGCAGCACATGGGGGATATCCAGGAACAGGGCGAACAGCAAGGCGCCGATCAGAAACGCCGGGCCGTGCAGGATCGCCAGCAACAAGGCCACGGAAATCAGCGGACCACCGATCAGTATGGCCAAGGTGTCGGCCCTGGCACTGACGAACCAGCTAGGCGCTTTATTGGGAATACCGGACATATTCGTGTCCCCTCAGATGGCCGGAGACAGGTCGAACACATTCGCCCCTTCAAGCATTTCCGCCAGTTCGTGCAAGGTGGTCATGCCGTCGATGGGATCGGACGGGATGCTCACCTCCAGACGCCCGCGCAGTTCGGAGAGCAAGGTCAATTGGCTGAGGGAGTCGAGCCCAAGGTCGAGCAAGGCGTCGTCGTGTTGCAACGGCATGCTGCTCAGGTGGGCCGGCAAAATGCCTTGCAGCGAAAGACTACGAATCGTCTGGCAGATAACGTCGAACACAGGTGCTCCTTGCACGCAGGCAATCCATGCGGCTATGTGGGTTAGATGGAAAGAGGGCTCGGGGTTGCAGCAATGCTGCTCAATTCTCCGCCGAGATAGCGTCGACAAAGGGCCTGGCGTTGGATCTTGCCGCTGGTGGTCCTGGGGAAATCCGCGCGCCGGATCAGCACCAGATCGTCGACCTGGACACCCGCATGGCGGACCGCCGTACGGGCCACCTCACGGCGCAAATCGTCCAGTTCGCGCCCGGCCAGTGCGTTGCTCGCCATGACCACTACCACACTCTCCCTGGCCAGACGGCTGTCGATGCAGGAAAAGGCGGCGACCGACCCCGCGGCCAGTCCGAGGGTGCTTTCAAGGGCCCACTCGATGATCTGCGGACTGACATTGACGCCGGCGCGAGTGATGAGGTCCTTGGTCCGTCCGGTGATATAGATTTCGTTGTCGAGCAGGAAGCCCAGGTCGCCGGTGCTGTACCAGTCGCTGTCCTGGCGACGTACCGGCTCGACCTTCAGGTACTGGCTGATCACCGAAGTCCCGCGGATCTCGATATGACCCAGGCTGCCCTCATCCAATGCGCGCCCATGCTCATCGGCAATGCGCAACTCGACCCCATCGACCACCTCGCCGTTACCCAGGTAAGCGGCGGAACCCGGCGCGCCCTCGCTCAGCTCGATGACCTCTCCGAGCGCATGCAGGGCGCGGGTATCCAGCCAGCGCACGCGCAGCGACTGCCCCGGCGGATTGAGGGAAACCGCCACCACGGCTTCGGCCATGCCATAGGCCGGTTGCACCACCCCGGACTGCAGGCCATGAGGAGCGAACGCGGCTTCGAACTGCCGGAGGTGATCATGGAAAACCGGCTCGGCACCGACCCAGGCGTAACGCCAGGCGGATAGATCCAATTCACCGTCACGCACGCGTCCCGCCAGCCGATTGAGCAAGGCAAAGGCCGAGGTCGGCGCGGGCGACAAGGTGCCCTTGTAACGCGACAGGGCCTGCAGCCAGGCGAGCGGTTGACGGGAAAACTCACGTGTCGGCATCAGGACCAGATCGATGCCACACCACCAGGCGAGGGTGATCGCCGACAAGCCCATGTCGTGGTGCAACGGCAGCCAACTGACCATCCGGTCCTGCGGGGTGACCGCAACGCGTTCGGCAATCGCCTGGCAATTGGCACTGAGCATCGCCTGGCTGATACACACCGCCTTGGGCACGCCGGTGCTGCCGGAAGTGAACTGCAGAATGGCCAGGTCGGCGGGAGCACAACGCGCCGGCTCATGCAGCGCTTGCACGGTCCCCAGCGCTTCGCCCAGCGCGACATCGGTCAGGAACCGGCTCGCCCATTCGTGGGGCAACTGCTGTTGAACAGACTCACCGCCGAGAATCAGGGCCGGCTCGATCAGCTCGAGCATGGCGCTCAAACGACCGTCATCGGACTTGCCGCAAGCCCCGCCCAACTCATGGGGCAGCAGGGAAATGGCCAGGCCTTCGGCCCAGGCCGCCAGCGTCATCGACAGCACGTCGAAACCGGACGCCAACGCAATGGCAACTACCTGCCCAGGCTGGAGGGCCCGTTGGCGCAGCACGCTGCGCACCTGTCCGACACGGTCGAGCAACTCGGCATGATTGATCGAGACAGCCGCATCCTGCGTCAGAACAGTCGTTTGACGAGAATGAGAATTGATCAGAAACTTATCGAACAAACACGGACGGGAAGGCAGGACTATTCCGTTAGCCATTTTTTGTCGCTCCTTGACACAGGCGGCGCAATCTACAGATTGTCCGACAATGGGTCAATATGGCTTTTCAGTATCACCGAAAAATAATGACTGGTTGGTCACGGCCCTCCACACGGCCGAGCCGCCGATCAGTGCCCGTGCTCGGGTCTGAGAGTGGTGTCTCAGAATGGAACAGACCAGGTGGTTATCATGTCGGGCCGTCGATGCAGGCGGCTCGAAAGGTGCCCGGGACCACTGCGGTGGCGAGGCAACCTCAACACTATTGGCCATGTCAGCGGGGCGCGCTTCCTGAACACCCGGGCAGCGTATCCAGGGAGTGCTTTCCCGCTCATCAAAGGAACGAAATATGACCCGTAATATGATCGGCAGCGCGGTTGGCGGTGCGGCTGCATTGATCCTGCTCATTGTGTTTTTTGGCAGTTGGTACACCGTGGATGAAACGGAGCGCGGCGTGCTCCTGAGAAATGGCGCGCTCGTCGGAGTGGTGGACCCCGGGTTGTCGTTCAAGACGCCCTTCATTGAAACGGTCAAACTGATCAGTACCCAGAGCCAGGTCTCGGCCTACGAAAATCTCCAGGCCTACAGCAAGGACCAGCAATCGGCGCAACTCAAGGTTTCAGTGTCCTGGCACGTCGCCCCTTCCGATGTCGCCAAGTTGTACACCCAATTCAAGGATATCGAAGGCATCCGCGACCGGCTGATCAGCCGCCAGGTGCCGACCCAGGTCGAGAACGTCTTCGGTCAGTTCAACGCCGTGGCCGCCGTGCAGAACCGCGTCCAACTGGTCAATGATATTTCCGACGCGATCAAGGCGGCGATCACCGGGCCGGTGATGATCGACAGTGTGCAGGTCGAGAATATCGACTTCAGCGATGCCTATGAGAAAGCCATCGAAGCGCGCATGGCCGCCGAGGTACAGGTCAAGACCCGCGAACAGCAACTGGCCACCGAACAGGTCCAGGCACAGATCCGCGTGACCCAGGCACAAGCCGAGGCCGACGCACAGCTTGCGCAGGCCAAGGCCGATGCCCAGGCCACCGAACTGCGCGGCAGGGCCGAAGCCGAAGCGATCAAGGCCCGCGCCCAGGCCTTGGCAAGCAACCAGAACCTGGTGGAGTTGACCAAGGCGGAGCGCTGGAATGGTGTGCTACCGACAACAGTATTACCGAGCGGCTCCCTGCCCTTCATCGATGTCCGGCAGGACCGCAAGTCTGACTGATCGCCGGTTCGTCGAGCGGCAACACCTACGAGACCAGTGTTTCCTTATCGATCCAGCCCTTGAATGCCTCGAGGGCTGAAACGATTTGCTGGCCAATCAGCAGGTCCGCCGCAATGCTCACTTCATCCATTTCCTTGGCCAGCAGGTTTACAGTAATCGATGCCGGTTCGACGATATTGGCTGACATCGTTTCCAACACCAACCTGAGCGCCGCCTGGGCATGACTCGCCCGCGGCGAGGCATTGAACAGCGCCACCGGCTTGCCGGGAAATTCGTGGCTGGCGACGAGCCAATCCAGCGCGTTCTTGAACGAGCCGGGAATACCACGCGCATATTCGGGGCAGGAAATCAGAATGCCATCCGCCCGCCCGATCAGCTCGCGCAGTGCCAAAACGATTGCCGGAGGATTGTCGGCCAGGTCCGGGTCGAAATGCGGCAACCGCCCCACCTCCAGATAATGCTGGATCGACACCCCTTGCGGACTGAGCCTCTCGGCGGCACGAAGTAACGAGGAGTTTGAAGAGGCCGCCCGAAGGCTCCCGGAGACTGCCAGTAACCGAACCATTGATACTCCGATGCAACCGAAACACCCAGGAAAGAAAAGCCCGCTCAATGGCGGGCACTTGGAAGCTCAACACTCATGAGCGTATTGTCCGGGAGTCTACGAGTATCGACCAGCGCTAGAACAGCGACTAGAGCTTCGCCCCCAAGGTATGCAGCTTCAAGCTTGCATCCCCAGAGCTTCCTGAGTCCACTTCCTGCCTTTCTTCAATTTTTCTGCCGAGATAGCTGACCTCCGCCCTGAGTGCTCGCAACTCGGTCGTCGCTCGATCCAGCAGTTCACGATCAGATGGGCGGGGACCCGCAGCAGAAGTGGCCTGCTTGCGGCCACGGTAAATGGCGACGACCATCAGCAGGACGATACCCGCCAGCCAAAGGAGAACGATTGTCGCCTTCACTGCCCCACCTCCTGTATTGCACACACGTAAGAGAAGACAAAACAAAAAAGACTCGTGACGAACAGCGCGACACTCAGCAATACCATCTCAGGCGTTGCGTCCCCGGCCAAAAGATACAAAGTCGAAAAGCCGGTGATCGCCGCTCCAGCACCCAAGCCAACCATCGAATCAGCCAGCCACCGAATCGTTTTACTTTCCATGCCGCATCCTTGCGCAAAACGTAGCAGAACGCTTCTGCCCTGACGTCTACCACCTGGGGTCCATTGAAGGTGAATAAAAAGCCCAACGCTTGAGGGCAGATTTTTAGGAAAAGATGGAGAGCGGTCAACCAACCGAGTGTGTGGCGGTATTTCAAGACAGCGGTGGATCGACCATCAAGCCGCCGCAGATGCAGGTCAGCCAAGTAGGGATTCGATGCGCGAGAATATTCGTCAAATCCAAGACGCAAAAAAGGGCCAACCTTTCGGTTGACCCTTCTAGACCGCCCAGCAGAGCGGATTTTGTTTGGTAGGCGCGATTGGACTCGAACCAACGACCCCCACCATGTCAAGGTGGTGCTCTAACCAACTGAGCTACGTGCCTGCTGTGAGGCGGCATTCTACGGATTTCCGAAAGGCTGTCAACCCCTTTTCTTTCCGCTAAGCCTATGAATATGCGTATTTTTTAGTGAACACCTGGAAAACAAAAAGAGCCAACCTTTCCGGTTGACCCTTTCTGACCGCCCAGCAGAGCGGATTTTATTTGGTAGGCGCGATTGGACTCGAACCAACGACCCCCACCATGTCAAGGTGGTGCTCTAACCAACTGAGCTACGTGCCTGCTGTGGGGCGACATTTTGCGGATTTTCTCAAAACTGTCAACCCCTTTATTTCGCTAACCCTTTGAATACGCATATTTTTTACTGAATCCCCGGCAAATCGGCTTTTTCCCCGGGTGGCTGGCGGGGGTATTTCATCTGAGGTAGGATCAGGCCACTCGTAAAAAATATAAAACAGAGGTTGCAGGATGGCGAACACCCCCTACCCCCAGTCCTATTACGCCGCTTCGGCGAATCCGGTTCCTCAACGCCCTGCCTTGCAGGATGACGTCGAGACCGATGTGTGCGTGATCGGTGCCGGTTATACCGGGCTGTCCAGCGCACTGTTCCTGCTGGAAAGCGGTTTCCGGGTCACGGTACTGGAGGCCGCCAAGGTCGGTTTCGGCGCGTCGGGCCGTAATGGCGGGCAGATCGTCAACAGCTACAGCCGCGATATCGACGTCATCGAACGCACCGTTGGCCCCAAACAGGCGCAGTTGCTCGGGCAGATGGCCTTTGAGGGCGGCCGGATCATTCGCGAGCGGGTGGCCAAGTACAACATCCAGTGCGATCTGAAGGACGGTGGTGTGTTCGCAGCCATTACCAAAAAGCAGATGGGCCATCTCGAATCCCAGAAGAAGCTCTGGGAACGCTACGGCCATACCCAGCTCGAACTGCTGGACGAGCGACGCATTCGTGAAGTGGTCGGTTGCGACCAGTACCTGGGCGGCATGCTCGATATGAGCGGCGGCCATATTCATCCGCTGAACCTGGCTCTGGGCGAAGCGGCCGCGGTCGAGTCGCTGGGCGGGACGATCTACGAGCAGTCGCCGGCAGTACGCATCGAACGTGGCGCCAACCCCGTGGTGCATACCCCACAGGGCAAGGTCAGGGCCAAATTCATTATCGTTGCCGGCAACGCCTACCTGGGTAACCTGGTGCCGGAACTGTCCGCCAAGTCGATGCCTTGCGGCACCCAGGTGATCACCACCGAGCCGCTGAGCGATGAGCTGGCGAAGTCGCTGCTGCCCCAGGACTACTGCGTCGAGGACTGCAACTACCTGCTGGACTACTACCGTCTTTCCGGCGACAAGCGCCTGATCTTCGGCGGTGGCGTGGTCTATGGCGCACGGGACCCGGCCAATATCGAGGCGATCATCCGGCCGAAAATGCTCAAGGCCTTCCCGCAACTCAAGGATGTGAAGATCGACTACGCCTGGACCGGCAACTTCCTGCTGACGCTGTCGCGCCTGCCGCAGGTCGGTCGCCTGGGG
>Ga0209888_1000141_pt1 | contig 47086 bp, 12 predicted proteins | sample OrgsoiDNA_201059_FD_185807 | JGI IMG/M metagenome (GOLD analysis project Ga0209888, IMG submission 185807) | Permafrost soil microbial communities from the Arctic, to analyse light accelerated degradation of dissolved organic matter (DOM) -... | ecosystem: Environmental > Terrestrial > Soil >...
CTACAAACAAGGTCAGGAGCAAATCCTGCCTTCAGGAGTGGTCGGTCTCCCCCAGAACACATCTCTTTGGTGACAACCCCACGAGCATAACGGCTCTCGCAAGGGTGTGGTGAGAACATACAAGGAGCGAGCTTGCTCGCGATGGCGGCAGTCCTGATACATCGTCAATGACTGACACACCGCCATCGCGGGCAAGCCCACTCCTACACTGGATTTGCGTTCAGACCAACATCTGCGACAACACACAGGGCCTGATCTGACCCCAAAAAGTTGGACGGTCTATTGCCACACGCCCACAGATTGCCCCCAGATACAGCATCTCCCACATAACTTCGTCACCCTATGGCTTACCTCACTGGCATTGGGCCCAGCTATTTACAGCCCGTCGCCCGTCGATCAAATTTTTTGCTTTTCTTCACAACCTGTCATGGGTGCCCTGTACTAGGATACGGGGCGGGTCCCATGTGTCGCGCAGTTGGCCAGACGCTTCTGACCGTATCGTCAAGCTCGCCACCATGGGCCATACACCCGATCACTTCTCATGGATGAAATGATGAACGCACAATTACTTTTCCCGCGCCTGGGCAGGGCTATCACCAGTACCGGCAACCCCGGTTTCCTGCGCATGCTCCACGACGTGATCCTCACCAGCCTGGCGGTGGATGCTATCCACATCGCCCAATTGCCCTCGGGATCAACGAGCAGCGACCCAAGCCCCGTCTACACCGACTCGATAAGCAACCCCGGGGCTGACGGCCAGACCTGCGCGCAGTTGCACCTCACCGGCCACAAGGACGACTACAGCTACGTGATCTCCGTCTACCGATCAAACCCGTCTTGCGATTTTTCAGAACAGGAACGCATCACCCTGCAAGACCTTTCCCCGCTGTTGCTGACCATGGTGGAGAAGCACATCAGCGCCCTCCAGGGCCGCACTGACAGAGAAGACAACCCGAGCGCCGCACCGACCCCGGAAAGCCAGGGCATGGAAACCTTGCGGCTGCGGTTTGCCGATCGTCTGTCGCAATCGGGGCTGAGCCTGTCGAACCGCGAGATGGAGGTGTGTGTCGGGCTGCTGGCCGGGCGCACAGCCCCTGAACTGGCCGAGCAGTCCAACCTGAAGGTCAATACCGTGGAGAGCTACCTGAAACGCGCGGCCATCAAGATGGGTATCAGCGGCCGTCACTCACTGATTCGCTGGATGTACTCCTCGGATGACGACATCCAGACGACCAGCCCCTTGACGATGGCCTAGGCGACAGCAGGCCATGCGACGCAAAAGCCCGCCCCCTGCACAGGCGGCGGGCTTTTTCGTGGCTGGCTCAGTCCCGGGCCAGAGCCTGGATCGGGTCCAGACGTGCGGCATTGCGGGCCGGAACGAAGCCAAAGACGATGCCGATCAGCGTTGAGCAGGCAAACGCAGTGGCAATCGAACCCACCGAAAACACCATCTTCCACTCCTTGACCAGCAGCGAAAAAATGTAGCCGATGCCAAACGACAGCGAGATGCCGATCAGCCCGCCGATCAGGCACACCATCACCGCCTCCACCAGGAACTGCTGGCGGATGTCGGACTGACGGGCGCCCACCGCCATGCGAATGCCGATTTCCCGGGTTCGTTCCGTGACCGACACCAGCATGATGTTCATCACCCCGATCCCGCCGACCACCAGGGAAATCAGCGCAATCAGCGAGAGCAGCAGCGCCAGGGAGCGGCTGGTCTTCTGCACCGTCTGCATGATGCTGTCCAGGTTGTTGGTGAAGAAGTCCTTGGTGCCATGACGCTGTTCCATCAAGCGGTTGACGTTGTCTTCCACCACCTTGCTGGGCTGCCCGTCCTTGATGCGCACGGTGATGCTGTCCAGGTGGCGTTGTCCCAATAGCCGACCCGCCGCGGTTTCATAGGGCACCCAGACATTCAGCGCCTGGTTGGCGGCGAAGATGTTCTTGTTCTCTGCTGTCACGCCGATCACCGTACACGGCAGATTCCCCACCAGGATCACTTTGCCCAGCGGGTCAATGCCGGGGCCGAACAGTTTGTTGCGGGTGTTGTGATCGATGACCACCACCTGGGCCTGACGCCGGGCATCGCTTTCGCTGAAGGAAATGCCCCCCGCCATCTTCAGCCCGCGCACCTGGAAGTACTGGTCGCTCACGCCATTGACGGTAGCGTTGACGTCCACATTGCGATAACGCAAGAGCAAGGTGCGGCCCACCACGGGGGTGGCGCTGTCGATGTAATAAAGCTGGTTCAAGGCCGTGACATCAGCAGGCACCAGGGTTTCGATGGCTCCCGCGCGGCTGTCGCCAAAACTGGTGCCGGGGAAGACATCGATGGTGTTGCTGCCAATGGCCTGGATGTCCTTGAGCACGTAGCGTCTGGCACCTTCGCCGATGGCCACGATCGACACCACCGAGGTGATGCCGATAACGATCCCGAGCATGGTCAACAGGGTGCGCATCCGATGGGAGATCAGCGCGACCCAGGCCATGATGAACGCCTCCTTGAACAACCCCAGGCTGGCCACCAGACGACGTGCGCCGCTGGCCTTGGGCGTCGGCGCCTGATCGGCAGGCAAGGCCGGGCCGGCACGTTCGTTGACCAGATCGCTGACGATTTCGCCATCGCGGACTTCGATGATTCGCTCGGCGTTGGCCGCCACCTTCGGGTCGTGGGTCACGATGATCACGGTATGACCGGCCGCGTGCAGTTCCAGCAGAATGTTCATCACCTCCTTGCCGCTCACGGTGTCCAGGGCGCCGGTGGGTTCGTCGGCAAGGATCACCTCGCCGCCGTTCATCAAGGCTCGGGCAATACTCACCCGTTGCTGCTGGCCGCCCGACAGCTGATTGGGACGGTGGGTCATGTGCCCCGCCAGTCCCAGGCGGGTCAGCAGTTCTGCGGCGCGCTCATGGCGCCGGGCTTCCGGGGTGCCGGCATAGATCGCCGGGATCTCGACGTTATGCAGCGCACTCAGGTGCGGCAGCAAGTGGTAACGCTGGAAGATGAAGCCGAAGTAATCGCGCCGCAGGGCCGCCAGCTCCTGGTCACCCAGGGAGCGGGTTTCCCGGTCGTTGACCTTGTAGCTGCCCGCCGTGGCGTAATCCAGGCACCCCAGAATGTTCATCAGGGTCGACTTGCCGGACCCTGATGCCCCGGTAATCGCGACCATTTCCCCGGCATTGATCGTCAGGTCGATGCTCTTGAGCGCTGTGAACTCCCGCTCCCCGGCCATGAAACTGCGGGTGATGTTCTTGAGCTGCAACAGGGGGCGAGTCTGGGGCGGTTGAATCACCGGAGGCTGAACCATCGATAGCTGGGTCATGGTCAGTCCCCCGCCACGGCAGGCGCAGGGTCGCCTATCACCACCTTGTCACCCTCCTCCAGGCCTTTGGTGATCTGCACCTTGACGTTGTTGTTGATGCCCGCCTGCACGTCCCGCACTTTGGCATGCCCTTGCGCGTCGAGCACCCGCACCGGGAAGCTTTCGTCGGCGTTACGCGGCCCCAGGGCTGCCACCGGCACCATCAGCACGTCCTTGGCGGTGTCCAGCACGATGCGCACCTGGGCCGTCATGGAGATACGCAGGCGGTGATCCGGGTTTGGCACATCGAACAGCGCGTTGTAGAACACCGCCGTATTCTGCTTCGGCGCGCCAGCGGTCTGGGTTTCCAGGAAGTTCTGCGGCGCAGGCTCGGTGCCGCGCAACTTGCCGTAGTAGCGTTTGTCCGCCTCCCCGAGGATGGTGAAATACACCTCCTGGCCCGGTGTGATGTGGATCACGTCGGCTTCCGACACCTGCGCCTTGACGGTCATGGTGTCCAGGTCAGCCAGCTTCAGCAGCACCGGCGCCAGTTGCTGGGCGATCACGGTCTGGCCTTCCTGGGTCACGATGCCCACGACGTCGCCGTCAATGGGCGCCACGATGCGGGTATAGGCCAGGTTGACCTTGGCCGTGTCGATCTGGATATGCGCACTCTTGATCTGCGCATCCAGGGACAACAGGTTGGCCCGCTGGACCTGATAGTTGGACTCCGCCGTTTCGAAGTCCTGCCGGGAAATCGCGGCATCGCTTTGCAGGCTCTGATAGCGCTCGTAGACCGATTTGGCCTCCTTGAGTTGTGCTGCGGTCGCCAGCCGCTGCGCCTGGAGGTTTTCCTCATCGACCTGGGCTTGACGCAGGGTGTTCTGCAACACCACCGGGTCGATTTCCGCCAGCCACTGGCCTTTCTTCACCTTGTCTCCCAAGGCCACCTTGAGGGATTTGAGTTGGCCGGAAACCTGGGCACCGACGTCCACCTGCTTGATGCCCTGCAACAGACCGGTGGCCAGCACCGCATTTTCGATGTCACCGCGCTCAACCCTGGCGGTCAGGTATTGCGGCGGTTCTGCGGGGGCCTGCACCGCATAAAAGATCAACCCGGCCACCGCGACCAGCGCAACCCCCAGGCCAACCCGGCGAAACTTCGACTTACCCACGGATGCCGTCACGAGATCACCTCCCCGATCTGCAGCGACAGGCCGTCGTGCCACCAGGCCGCCAGGCTGTAGACGTTGGGCGCCTTGAGAATCGTGAAGTGATTGCCCGGGCCATACCAGATGCCCAATTCACCGACATGCTTGCGCCATCCACTGATCATTGCCTCCTGTTCTCGTTGATTACCCGCCGCATCCAGCGTCGGGTCTTGTGCCAACACCAGACGCACCAGGCCGCCATAGCGATGCTGTGGCTGATAGACCGTGCGCAGCGCCGTGCTGAAAGTCCGCGCCGGACCGGACATCGAATCGGCAGCGGCCCGCGGGGACAGCAGCCCCGCGCGCACCATGCCGGCGTGCAGCATGCGCAGTTGCGATATGTCGTCTTCTGCCACGAATTGCTCGGGGTCAACCCCCAAGGGTTTGCCCGCTGCCAGTTGCATGGATTCCAGCAACCGCTGTAGCGCTGCGGTGGCGGTGTAGGGTTTGCCCACCACGCCGTTGCCACCGGGGGCCTCGCTGTCGATCAGGGTCAGGGAAGCCACCTCGCGCCCTTGAGCCTGCAACCGCGCCGCCATCTCGAATGCCACCCACCCGCCAAAGGAGTGGCCAATCAAGTGCACCGCCCCCTCCGGATGCACCCGCGTCAGCGCCTGCAGATAGTGTGCGGCTGCCGTCTCGACCCGGCCGTGGGGCACCGCTTCGCCATCCAGGCCACGGGGCTGCAAGCCCAGAATCGGCCAATCTGGCCCCAGGGCTTCGGTCAGGCCGATAAAGCCGGTCACGCTGTCACCGGCCCCCGGCACACAGAACACCGGGGCATGCCCCGAGCGCCCGCTCTGAATCGTCAACACGGGCTGGTGATGTACCGCATCCGGTGCAGCAAATGGCTGGCTGATCGCCTGGCTCAGCGCCTGGCCCAGCACCTGGACATGGGGCGCCTGCATCATGCTCAGGTGATCCCCCGGCACGTCGATACGACGCAAGCGCGAAGCGGGCAACACCTCGGCCCAGCCCAGGGATTCGCTGAGGCGCGACAGCTCGGTCGGACGTTGCTCGGCGCTGAACAGGTGCACCGGCATGGGTATCGGGTGCAGGCTGTAATGCGCCAGCGCGTGACCATGGGCAACCTCTCGGCCAAGGAAATGGCCCAGCTCCGCACTTGAGGCCGCCGCCAGTTGCGAATAGAGCAACTCCTGCTCGCGGCACTGCTGCAACAGCGCCTCGAAATCGACCCGATCGATATCCCGATCCAGACGTTCCAGACGCGCCAGGGCATCAACGCCGGCGTTGCCCTGTGCCGTCCAGTACGCCTTGCATTGCAGCAGCAGGTGCAGCTTTTGCGCACGGCTGCCGGACCAGCGCGCCTTACCCTGATCGGTCATGCGCGGCACGTAAGAGTCGATCAGACCGAGGAACTCCACCTGCTCATCCAGGCCCAGCAACTGCTGGGCGACCTCGTAAGCCAGTACCCCGCCGAACGACCAGCCCGCCAGGCGATAAGGCCCCTGTGCCTGAACCGAGCGAATGATGTCCACCAGACGCGCCGCCAGGCATTCCATGGTCTGCAACTGTGCCTGCCCCAGGGCGATGCCTGGCAAGCCGTAGATCGGGAAGTCGCCGTCGATGTGTTTGCCCAGTGCCGGAAAGTACACATCCAGGCCACTGAACTCATGCACCAGAAACAACGGCGATTGGGTACCCGTGGTGCGCACGGCAATCAGTGATTCCTGTCGCACGGGTGCGGCTGTCCGCTGGTTCAGCATCGAAGCAACGGACTCGACGCTGGCATGCTGGAACAACTCGGCCAGCGTGACGTGCAGGTTGGCCTCCCCCAACAGGTTGACCAGCCGTATCGCCAGCAGCGAGTGGCCGCCCAGTTCAAAGAAGCTGTCGTGACGACCGACCCTCTCAAGCTTCAAGACCTCGGCCCACAGGCGCGCCAGGGTGTGCTCGAGCTCATTGACGGGTGCCTCGTAGGCACGGCCGACCTGGGTATCTGCACCAGGTGCCGGGAACGCCTTGCGATCCAGTTTACCGTTGGCGGTCAGGGGCAAAGCGTCCAGTTGCACATAGGCCGAAGGCACCATGTAGTCCGGCAACTGAGCCTGCAGATGGGCGCGCAGCGCATCGATGCTCACCCGGGCCGCTTGCGGACGCAGGGTGTAGTACGCCACCAGGCGTTTGTCGCCGGGCTCGTCTTCGCGCACCAATACCACTGCGTCCCTCAACGCAGGATGCAGGGACAGACGGGTTTCGATTTCCCCCGGTTCAATCCGGAAACCCCGGATCTTCACCTGATCGTCGGTACGCCCGATGCACTCCAGCTGGTCTTGCCCCAGCCAGCGCCCCAGGTCACCGGTGCGATACATCAAGGCGTCCGGCTGGTTGCTGAACGGGTCGGGCACAAACGTTTCGGCGGTCAGTTCAGGGCGGTTGAGGTAGCCCTTCGCAACGCCTTTGCCGCCAATGTAGATCTCACCCACAACGCCAAGCGCCACCGGCTGCTGACGGGCGTCCAGCACGTACACCCGGGTGTTGGAGATCGGCCCGCCCACCGGCACGCTTTCGGCGTCGGCCGCCAGCGCCTTGACCTCATGGGTGGTGGCATAGGTGGTGGTTTCCGTCGGGCCGTAGCAATGCACCAGTCGCAGCCCCGGCGCATGGGCCAACAGACGCCGGAACGCTGCCGGGTCGGCCCGCTCGCCACCGCACAGCAACATGCGCAGGCCCTTGAGGGCGTCCGGTATCAACTGCACGTACTGGTTGAACAGCGCCGTGGTCACAAACAGAATCGTCGCCCCCGACTCGCCCAAGGCCTTCGCGAAACGCGACGGATCAAGCAGGGTGTGATGATCGATCACCAGCACCTGACCGCCGTTGAGCAAGGCCCCCCAGACATCCATGGTGCTGGCGTCGAACGCCGGGTTGGAGGCGAATGCCACGCGGTCATCAGGGGTGAAGTCGGCATAACCGTTGTTGATCACCAACCGCGTGATCCCGCGATGGGGCACCAGCACGCCCTTGGGGGTGCCGGTGGAGCCGGAGGTGTACATGATGTACGCCACCGCTTCGGACGACTGGCTCAGCTGAGGGTTGTGATCCGGCAAATGGCTCAGCGCGGCGGTGTTTGAATCAGCGTTTAAATCAATGCGCCGGACGGGGTACTCAATGGCTGTGCTGGTGTGGGTCAGCAGTGCCACCGCAGCGCTGTCCTGCACCATGAAACCCTTGCGCTCGGCCGGCGCGTTGATGTCCAGCGGCACATACGCGGCCCCGCACTTGTTGATCGCCAACTGGCTGACCAGCAGGTCGATGGAGCGCTCCAGCAAAATCGCCACGTTATCCCCCGGTTTCACCCCGAGACCCAACAGGTGATGCGCCAGCTGATTGGCCCTGATGTTCAGGCCCGCATAGGTGACCGACTGCCCGCCCTGCACCGCCGCGATGGCGTCCGGGCGTGCCAGCACCTGGGCTTCGAACAGGCGCTCGACCCGTTGCTCGTGGGGGTAGTCGCGTTCGGTGGCGTTGAACGTCACCAGTAATTGGTGACGCTGCTCCGCCGAGAGAATCGGCAGTTCCTGGATAGCGGCCTCAGGTGTTTGCTCCAGGGCTTGCAGCAGATTTTGCAGGGCCACATGCATGTAGCCGCACACCCGTTGCGCACTAATGCCCGCGACGGTCTGCGCAGTGAAACTGAAGCCGTCGTGCAAGTCATCGACGCTCAGGGTCAACAGGTAATTGGTGCGTTCTTCGGCCTTGAGCAAGTGGATGCCGTGCCAGGCTGATGTGGCCTCGGCCAACGCCGCTTTAGGTGCGCTGTGTCGATAGTTGAGCAAGGCGCTGAACAACGGCGTGTTCGGTGCCACGGCGCTGCACCGCTGCACCAGTGCCAACGGCGCATGCTCATGCTCCAGCAATCGGGACAGCCGCTCATGGGTTTGCATCACCGCCACACGAACGCCCCGACTGCCCAGGCCGATACGCAGCGGCAGGGTATTGATAAAGACCCCCAGCGCCCGCTCGGCCCCTTCCCCGCCCTGCATCCGGCCCAGCAATACGGTGCCGAACACCACCTCGTCGCGACCTGAAACCTGGCTTAACACCTGCGCCCACGCCAGGTGCATCAGGCTCGCGGCACTGACGCCCAACTGACGTGCCTGGGCCCGAACCCGCTGCCCCAGGGCGTCATCAACGGCCAACTGCGCCTCGTCGATCTCGCTGCTGCCACCCGCTACTTCTTGCAAGCCGAACGGCAGAGTCGGCTCGTCGATGTCGCCCAGCATGTCGCGGAAGAAGGCTTCGTGTGCCTGCTCGCTGATGCCGCGACGGGTCTGGGCCACATAGTTTCGATAAGGCACGGCCTCGCCCAGGAGCTTCTGCTGGTCCAGCAGGCACGCCTGCATTTCATGCTGCAGAATCTCCAGCGCAACATGGTCCATGACCAGGTGATGAAACAGCAGCAGTGCAACCACTCGCTGGCTGGCCGCGTCCCAGGCGTGCACCAGACGAATCAGCGGCGCCTGGGTGATGTCCAGGCGGTAATGCCCGGTGTCAAAGCGCGCGTGCAGTTGCGTCAGCGCGTCCACGTCACTGGCATCCAGTTCAACGGCTTCGCACACCAGTGATGCATTGCGCCAGACCACTTGCACCGGCTCGTCGAGCCCTTCCCACAGCATCGCCGACCTGAGAATGTCGTTACGCTCGATCACGCTCTGCAAGGCCTGGGCAAAGGCTTCCAGGCGTGTGCCACCGGCAAAGGCAAACTGCGCCTGCAACAGATACGGATCACCCTGACGAGCCGAAACGTGGTGATAAAGGATGCCGGCCTGCAGCGGTGCCAGCGGGTAGATGTCCTGCACATTGGCCGCGCCACCGGGCACACTGGCGACGATGCGGTCGATGGCATGCTGGTCCAGGGTTACCAGCGGCAGCATGTCCGGGGTGATACGCGTGCAATCAGGCGCAATGGCGTTGGCCGGAACCTCCACCTCACCGCCACTGCCCACGGCAGCCGCCAGGGCCGACAGTGTCGGCTGACCAAACAACACCCGAACATCCGCCGACAATCCGGCCCGACGCATTTTTGCGATCAGGCTGACCGCCAGCAACGAATGGCCGCCCAGTTCGAAGAAGTGGTCATGGCGCCCCACTCGCGCCACGTTCAACAGCTCGGACCAGAGCCGGGCCAGGGTGATTTCGGTTTCGCCAACCGGAGCTTCGTACTGGCGCACAATCACCGATTCCAGGCCCGGTGTCGGCAGCGCCTTGCGGTCCAGCTTGCCGTTGGGGTTCAGTGGAAACGCATCGAGGCGCACAAAGGCCGAAGGCACCATGTAGTCCGGCAACTGCGTCAGCAAGTGCGTGCGCAGTTGTTCAGCGCTCGGGCCTTGGCCTTCGACCGTAGCTGCAATGAAATACGCCAGCAGCCGCTCGTTTCGTGCCAGCACCACGGCTTCTGCAACATCAGGATGCGCCACCAGCCGGGCTTCGATCTCGCCTAGCTCAATACGCAGGCCACGGATCTTCACCTGATCATCATTGCGTCCCAGGTACTCCAGGGTGCCATCAGGCAGGTAGCGCGCCAGGTCACCGGTGCGGTACATCCGCGCCTGCGACCCGGTGCTGAATGGATCAGGCAGGAATCGCTCGGCCGTCAGTTCGTCACGATTCAGATAGCCCCGCGCCACGCCCTCTCCACCGATGTAAAGCTCACCCAGGCAACCTGTCGGCGCCAACAGGCCGTGCTGATCCAGTACGTACAGCTTCAGGTTGCGGATCGGTCTGCCCAGCGGGACATCTCCGGACGGGTACACGTCGAAATCGGCAGCCACCCGATGCCAGCCCGCCACGTCACTGCATTCGGTGGGGCCATAGCTGTTGATGAACAACGGACGCGGCGCCGTCAGCTTCTGCAACTGTGCCAGCTTGATCGGTTCGCCACCCAGCACCACACAGCGCAAGCCGCTCAAGGCCGACGTTTCATCCACGTCGATCAAGGCATAGAAGGCGCTGGGGGCCAGGTTGATGAAGGTGATTTGCTGCTCGTGAATCTGGCGCACGATGCTGATCGGGTCAAAAGGCGTGTCTGCCAGATGCAAGGTCGCGCCCGCCGCCAGGCAACCGAAGATGTTTTTCTGGGTCAGGTCAAAACTGTGAGAGGTGAGCAGCAACACCGCATCGCTGTGTTCAAGCTGCACATCCTTGAGGTACCAACCCAGCATGTTGGCCACACCGTGATGCTCGACCATGACGCCTTTGGGTTGACCGGTCGAGCCTGACGTATAGATCACGTAGACCAGGTGCGCCGGGGTCAATGTCGCAACATGAGGGTTGCTGACAGCCTCATCCTGCCAGGTGCAGTTGTCGAGGTTGATCACAGGCACCCTGGCGTCGGCCAGCAATTGGCGGGTGGCGCCATGCACCAGCACTGCTGCCGGCGCGCTGTCCTGCAACATGTAGGTAATGCGCTCGTGGGGGTAGGCAGGGTCAATTGGCACATAAGCGCCCCCGGCCTTGAGAATCGCCAGCAGGCCCACCACCATCTCGGGGCTGCGCTCAACGCAGATCCCGACCCTGGAGTCCGGCCGCACGCCCTGCGCTATCAGGTAATGGGCCAACTGGTTGGCGCGCTCGTTCAGTTGTCGATAGCTCAGGCCTTGCCCGTCATGAAACACCGCCAGCGCCTCGGGTGCGCGCTCGACCTGTGCCTCGAACAGGCCATGAACGGTCTGTTCCAGGCCGGAGTCCACCGCTGTGGCATTGAAATCGAGCAGCAGGTGCTGACGTTCCTCATCGCCCAACACGTCCACATGCCCCAGTACCGCCTGATCATCAGCGACCATGGCCTGCAACACACGGGTGAAGTAACCCACATAACGGCGCATCGTCGACTCATCGAACAACGCCGTCGCATATTCAAGGGCACCCATGATGACGCCCTCGGTCTCCCCCAGGCTCAGGGTCAGGTCGAACTTGGCAAAGTGGCTGGTATCAGCGATGCCCTCCAGCGTCAGATCGCCCAGCAGCAACGCCTGATCGTCATGATTGACCCACACCAACTGGGTCTGAAACAGCGGGCTGTGGGCCAGGCTGCGCGCCGGCCGAATGATTTCCACCACCTGCTCGAAAGGCAGATCCTGATGACTCTGGGCCGCCAGCGTCCGGTCCCTTACCTGTGCCAGTAACGCCTGGACGGTGGGTTCAGCCGAGGTGTCGATCCTGATCGCCAGGGTGTTGACGAACAGGCCGATCAGCCCTTCGATTTCAGCTCGTGTGCGGTTGGCCACGGGCGAGCCGATCACCACATCGGTTTGCCCGGCAAGTCGACTCAGCAGCAGCGACCAGGCCGCCATCATGGTCATGTACAGGGTGGTGCCGTGACGTTGGCTCAAGGCCTTGAGCCCAGCGGTCAGGCGTTCATCCAGGCGGATGTCGACGCTGGCCCCGGCGTAGTCCTGTTGCGCGGGTCGTGGCCGATCGGTCGGCAACAGCAACAACGCGGGGGCACCGGTCAGCGCTTGCTGCCAGTAGGCGGTCTGCTGCTGCAAAATGTCGCCGCTCAACCAGCGCCGCTGCCAGCGTGCAAAATCGCCGTACTGCAGGGTCAAGGGCGGCAAGGGATCGCGCTGCCCAAGTCTGAACGCCTGATAAAGTGCCATCAGCTCTCGCGTCAGCACGCCCATGGACCAGCCATCGGCCACGATGTGGTGCAGGGTCAGCAGCAACGCATGCTGATCATCAGCCAAGGCGATCAGGCGGCCGCGAATCAGGGGGCCATGCGCCAGGTCAAAAGGCGCCGAGGCTTCAGTGTGAATCCAGTGCTGCAACGCTTCCTGTGCCTGGACCTGGCCGCGCAGATCATGGCGATGCAGGGTGAACGCCCGTTCAACTGGCTCAATCAGCACCTGAGGCTCGTCGTTGCCTTGAGCGTCATCCAGGGCAAACCGACTGCGCAGGGTTTCATGGCGCTCGACGATACGCCCCAGCGCCCGTTGCAGCGCGTCGCTGTCCAGACGGCCATTGAGCCTAAGGCCCACGGGAATGTTATAGGCCGTGCTGGCGCCTTCCAGCTGCGCCAGGAACCACAGGCGCTGCTGGGCAAACGACAACGGTACGTCTTGATCATCGGCAGCTGCCTGAATATCCGGCAGCGTGCTGCGCCCTGGCCGGGCCAGCGCCTGCACCATCGACTGATCCAGTACCTCGGCCACAGCGGCCAGTTCGGCGTTGGCAAACAGGTCGTTCAGAGCCAGTTCCACCCCCAGACGCTGACGGACCTGGGACACCATGCGCATGGCCAACAGCGAATGGCCGCCCAGTTCGAAGAAGTGATCATGCCGTCCCACCCGCTCGACATGCAGCACGTCAGCCCAGATCTGCGCCAGTGTGGTTTCGGTGTCGCCTTGTGGCGCCTGGTATTCGCGGGTAAACAGCGCGGCCAGATCCGGTTTGGGTAGCGCCTTGCGGTCCAGCTTGCCATTAGCGGTCAGCGGCAAGGACTCAAGCTTCACAAAGGCCACCGGCACCATGTAGTCCGGTAGCCGAGACAGCAGATGCGCCCGCAGCTCGCCGGCTTCAAGCAACACTTGTTCGGTGAAATAAGCCACCAGTTGCGGATGCCCAGGCTGATCTTCACGGACCAGCACCACCGCTTCGCTCACCGCCTCATGGTTACTGAGTGCAGCCTCGATTTCACCCAGTTCGATCCGCACGCCGCGAATTTTCACCTGATCGTCGTTACGGCCCAGGTACTCAATGTTGCCATCGGCGAGCCAGCGCGCCAGGTCGCCGGTGCGGTACATCCGCGCTTGCGGCTCGGGGCTGAATGGATCGAGCAGAAAGCGCTCGGTTGTCAGTTCAGGCCGGTTCAGATAGCCCCGTGCCACGCCGCTGCCGCCGACATACAACTCACCGGCCACGCCGATAGGCACTGGTTGTTGTTGCTCGTCCAGCAGGTAAACACGGGCATTGGCCATGGGTTTGCCGATGTGCAAGGTTTGCCCGACTTCGACTGGCCCCGAGGTGGCGACCACTGTGGCCTCGGTGGGCCCGTAGTTGTTGATCACCTTGAAGCTTTGCGCCTCGGCGAACTGCCGCAGTCGATCCCCACCAATCAACAGCGTGCGCAGGGTCGGGTGTTCCAGCTGTTGGCTGAAGGCATATTCGGCCACGGGAGTGGGCAAAAAGCTCACGTCCAGCGGTTGTGCGCGCCACCACTCCAGCAGTTCATCGATATGGGCGCTGCCAATGCTGGCGGGCGGCAAGTGCAAGGTCGCGCCAACGCATAACGCGGGCCAGACCTCCCAGGCCATGGCGTCGAAACCAAAACCGGCGACGCTGGAGGTATGACAGCCCTCGCGCAAATCGAAGGCATCGCAATGCCAGTTCACCAGGTTTTCCAGGGTCTGGTGCTCCACCATCACGCCCTTGGGCAGGCCGGTGGAGCCCGAGGTGTAGATCACGTAGGCCAGGTGCGCCGGGGTCAGTTGCAAAATGGATGGATTGGCGATGGACTCGTCCTGCCAGTCGCCGCCATCAAGGTTGACCACCGGAAAAGGAACCTCGCCCAATAAATCCCGAGTCGAGGCCTCCACCAGCACCGCCACTGGCGCGCTGTCCTGCAGCAGATAGGCAATACGCTCCAGCGGATACGCCGGATCAACCGGCACATACCCGGCACCCGCCTTGAGAATCGCCAGCAGCCCCACCAGCATCTCTGGCCCACGTCGGCTGCAAATGGCAACCCGGTCATCAGGCTGCACGCCCAGCTTGCGCAGATGATGGGCCAACTGGTTGGCGCGCTCGTTGAGTTGTTCATAGTTCAGGCTGTGAGGCCCCTGCACCACGGCAAGGGCATCGGGCAGGCGTCGGGCCTGGGCTTCGAACAGGCCTTGAATCGTCTGGCCGCGCGGGTAGTCGCTGGCGCTGGCATTGAACGCCACCAGCAAACGGCCCCGCTCTTCATCGTCCAGTAATGCCAGGTGTTCCAGCACGGTCTGATCGTCAGCGACCATGGCCTGCAGCACGCGGATGAAGTAGCCCACATAACGGTGCATCGTCGCTTCATCGAACAAGGCCGTTGCGTATTCCAGTGAGCCGGCGATAACGCTCTGTGCCTCGCCATGCACTTCGCCCAGGCTCAAGGTCAGGTCGAACTTGGCCACCTTGCCTGTGTCAGCGACCCCTTCCAGTTGCAGATTGCCCAGGGCCAACGGCTGATCGTCGTGGCTGACCCACGTCAGCACCGTCTGGAACAGCGGGCTGTGGGAAAGGCTACGCACGGGGCGCACGGTCTCCACCACCTGTTCGAAGGGCAAATCTTGATGAGCCTGTGCCGCCAGGGTTCGGGCCTTGACCTGGGCCAGCAGCGCCTCGACGTTCAGCCCGCCTGACGTGTCGATCCGCACCGCCAGCGTGTTGACGAACAGCCCGATCAGCCCTTCGATTTCCGCACGATTGCGGTTGGCCACAGGCGAGCCGATCACCACGTCGGGTTGCCCGGCCAGGCGACTCAGCAGCAACGCCCAGGCAGCCATCATCGTCATGTACAGGGTGGTGCCATGGCGCTGGCTCAAGGCCTTGAGCCCGGCAGTCAGTCCGGTATCCAGCTGGATGGCGACGTGGGCACCCGAATAATCCTGCTGCGCCGGTCGTGGTCGGTCCGTGGGCACCATCAGTAACGCAGGAGCATCAGCCAATGCCTGCTGCCAGTAGGTGGTTTGCTGTTGCAGGATTTCACCGCTTAACCAGCGCCGCTGCCAGACCGCGAAGTCGCTGTACTGAATGCCAAGGGCCGGAAGTGGATCGGCCTGCCCGCTGCTGAACGCCGCGTACAGCGCCATCAGCTCCCGGGTCAGTACGCCCATGGACCAACCGTCGGAGACGATATGGTGCATCGTCAGCAGCAACACATGATGATCGTCCGCCATCGCCAACAGGTGCCCGCGAACCAAGGGGCCTTGCTCCAGGTCGAAGGGTTCCGAGGCTTCTTGCTGCACCAGTGCCTGCAACCGCTGCTGCGCGTGGGGCTGATTCCGCAGATCCTGAACCTTTAGCGCAAAGGCCTCACTGTCAGGCGTTATCACCACGTGGGGCTCGTCGTTGTGCTGGACAAAACGGCTGCGCAAGCTGTCGTGACGCTCGACGATGCGCGCCAGCGCCCGTTGCAGCGCCTCACTGTCCAGGCGCCCGCGCAACCCCAGGCCGATGGGCACGTTGTAAGCCGCATTGGCCCCGTCCATCTGCGCCAGGAACCACAAGCGCTGCTGGGCGAACGACAGCGGCAGGTCTGCGCTGCGGGCAACCGGCAGGATCTGCGGCAGCGTGCTGCGGCTGCCACGGGACAGCACCTGGGCAACGGCGCTCAGTTCGGCGCTGACAAACAACTCGCTGAGGGCCAGTTCGACACCCAGTTGCAGGCGCACCTGGGACACCATGCGCATGGCCAGCAGCGAGTGGCCACCCAGTTCAAAGAAGTGATCGTGACGCCCTACCCGCTCAATGTGCAGCACGTCGGCCCAGATCTGCGCCAGCGTGGTTTCGATTTCACCTTGAGGTGCTTCGTACTCCCGGGTAAATACCGCTGCCCTGTCCGGCTTGGGCAGGGCCTTGCGGTCCAGTTTGCCGTTGGTCGTCAGCGGCAGGGTTTCCAGCGTCACAAAGGCTACCGGCACCATGTAGTCCGGCAGGTGGCTCAGCAGATGGGCCCGCAACTCGCCCACATCCTGGGGCGCGTTTTCCGTGAAATACGCCACCAGACGGGGCTTCCCAGGCTCATCTTCCCGGGCCAGCACCACGGCTTCCTTGATGCCGGGAAGGCTGTTGAGGCGGTTTTCGATTTCACCCAGTTCGATCCGTATACCCCGGATTTTCACTTGATCGTCGTTGCGCCCCAGGTATTCGATATTGCCGTCCGCCAGCCAGCGCGCCAGATCGCCCGTGCGGTACATCCGTGCCTGTGGCTCGGCGCTGAACGGGTCTGGCAGAAAGCGCTCAGCGGTCAGGTCAGGTCGGTTCAGGTAGCCCCGCGCCACGCCACAGCCGCCCACATAAAGCTCACCGGCCACGCCGATGGGCACTGGCTGCTGTTGCTCGTCCAGCAGGTACACGCGGGCATTGGCCATGGGCTTGCCAATGTGCAAAATCTGCCCGGCATCAATGCGGCCTGATGTCGCCACCACTGTCGCCTCGGTGGGGCCGTAGTTGTTGATGACGTTAAAGCTCTGGGGGGTAGAGAACTGGCGCAAGCGATCGCCGCCAATCAGCAGCGTGCGCAACGTCAGGTGCTGGATGTTCTGGCTGAACGCATATTCGGCCACGGGAGTGGGCAGGAAACTCACGTCCAGTGGTTGCGCGCGCCACCAGTCCAGCAGCGCGTCAATGTCTTCACTGCCGTCGTGGGCGGGAGGCAGGTGCAAGGTCGCACCTGCGCACAACGCAGGCCAGACTTCCCAGGCCATGGCGTCAAAACCGAAACCGGCGAGGCTTGAGGTGTGGCTGCCCAAGCGCAGGTCAAAAGCCTCGCAATGCCAGTCCACCAGGTTGGTGACGGTTTGATGCTCGACCATCACTCCTTTGGGTAAACCGGTGGAACCCGAGGTATAGATCACATAAGCCAGGTGGGCTGGGGTCAGGTCCGCCACCTGAGGATTGGTAATGGGGTGGTGCTGCCAGACAGGCTTATCGAGATTGAGCACCGGCACGTCGAGGGCCGGCAAGCGCTCCAGCACAGTAGCCTGGGTCAGCACCGCCACCGGGGCGCTGTCACTGAGCAAATAGCTCAAGCGTTCAGCCGGGTGCGATGGATCGATAGGCACATAACAGGCGCCGGACTTGAGGATTGCCACCAGCGCGACCAAAGCGTCGAGGCCACGACGGGCGACAATTGCTACACGGTCATCGAGCTGCACACCCAGCTCACGCAGGTGATGGGCCAGCGGGTTGGCTCGCTGGTTCAGTTCGCCATAGGTCAGGCGTTGCCCTTGGTACACCGCCGCCAGTGCATCGGGGTTAAACGCAGCCTGGGCCTCGAAACGGGCATGCAGCGTCAGCCCACGGGGGTAGTCGACCGCCGTGTCGTTGAACCCTGTCAGCAGTCGCTCGCGTTCGGCAGCCGGCAGTATCGGTACGCGATTGACGGCCAACTGCGGGGTCGCCTCAAGGGCGTGCACCAGATTTTCCAGTGCCGTGTGCAGGTAGCTGCAGATGCGCAGAGCATCGACCTGAGCAGTCGCCAGCAAGGTCAGGCTGAAACGGTCACCCAGGTCATCGACGCTCAAGGTCAGCGGGTAGTTGGTGCGTTCTTCGGAGCTGAGGGTTTCGATACCGTCCCAGGCCGACAGGGTTTCGGCACTGACGCCACCCGCGCTATGCCGGTAGTTGAGCAAGGCGCTGAACAACGGCGTCGGTGCCGCTACGCCGCTGCAGCGTTGGGCAAGGGCCAGCGCCGCATGTTCATGACGCATCAGGGTGGTGAGCCGTGCATGGGTGGCCTTGACCCCTGCCCCGACCGCCTGGGCGTCCACGTCCACCCGCAACGGCAAGGTGTTGATGAAAATCCCCAGCGCCCGGTCGTTGTCGCCACCGCCCTGCATCCGGCCCATCAGGACCGTGCCGAACACCACTTTCTCCTTGCCCGAAACGGCCCCCAGTACCTGCCCCCAGCCCATATGAAACAGGCTGGCGGCGCTCACCCCCAACTGCCGCGCCTGGGCCCGCAGGCGTTGGCCCAGCAGCGGGTCTATGGGCAGGCTGGCTTCCTGGATGCCGCTGCCGTCGCCTTGTACATCCTGCAAGCCGAACGGCAACGTCGGTTCGTCGATGTCGCCCAGCATGTCGCGGAAGAACGCTTCGTGTTCCTGCTCACTGATCCCCAGCCGGGCCTGGGCCACGTAATTGCGAAACGGCACGGCCTGGCCAAGCTGCCCAGCGTGGCCCAGCAGGAATGCCTGCATTTCGTGGCGCACCACGTCCAGTGCGGTATGGTCCAGCGCCATGTGGTGGAACAACAGCATCGCGACAATGCGCTGGTTGGCGTCATCACCGGCATGAACCACCCGCAGCAACGGCGCCTGGGTGACGTCCAGGCGATAGTGTCGGGCGTCGAAACGGGCATGCAACTGGGCCGCGATATCACCGTCCGCCGGATCCAGCTCAATGTGCTGAACAGGCAGTTCGGCCTTGCGCCACACCACTTGCAGCGGGGTTTGCAAACCTTCCCAGACCACCCCGGTGCGCAGAATGTCATGGCGGTCGATCACACCCTGCAATGCCTGGACGAAGGCGTGCAAACGCTCAGGGTTGTCGAAGGCAAAATGCGACTGCATGACGTAGGGGTCGCCCTGCTCGGCGCTCACATGGTGGAACAGGATGCCTTCCTGTAACGGGGCCAGCGGGTAAATGTCCTGCACGTTGGCGACGCCACCGGGCACGGCAGCAACGATCCGGTCGATGTCCGCCTGGCTCAGGGTCGCCAGGGGCAACATCGGGGGCGTGATCCGGGTGGTGTCAGGTGAAATGACGTTGGCCGGTACCGTGATCTGTCCGGCCCGGACGGCCGAGTAGTGCCCGGCCTGGATCAATTCGATCAGCGCCGGTTTGTGCTCGCGCAGCAGGGCCAGCACCGCCGGGTCACCCAGCGCCTTTTTATTACCTTGAACAACAAGCTGATCGCCCTTGATCGAAAGCTGTATGTCTTTTGCGTTCAATGTCGCCAGTAGTTCGATCACGCTCACAGGACAATCTCCATTCTTTCCATAAATGCGGCGTAGTCCGACAAGGTCGGGTGTTCGAACAACGCTCTGACATCGGCTTCCATGCCTTCCTGATGCATACGCCCAATCAGGCTGACAGCGAGCAACGAGTGCCCGCCCAGTTCGAAGAAGTGGTCATGCCGCCCCACTCGCTCCACGTTCAACAGCTCGGCCCAGAGGCGGGCCAGGGTGATTTCGGTTTCGCCAACCGGAGCTTCGTAGTGGCGCACGATCACCGACTCCAGGCCCGGCGCCGGCAGCGCCTTGCGGTCCAGCTTGCCGTTGGGGCTCAACGGCAAGGCGTCCAGGTGCACGAACACCGACGGCACCATGTAGTCCGGCAGGTGTTCCAGCAGCTGGCTGCGCAGGGTTTCGATGTGCAGTTGTCCGGTGCTGGCGGTGTAATAGGCCACCAGGCGTTTGTCCCCCGGCACGTCTTCACGGGCCAGCACCACGGCTTCGTTGATTTCAGGGAACTGCGTCAAACGGGACTGAATTTCCCCCAGTTCGATACGCAGGCCACGAATCTTCACCTGGTCGTCGTTACGGCCCAGGTACTCGATATTGCCGTCGGCCCGGTAACGAGCGACGTCGCCAGTGCGGTACATGCGGGCGTGTGGCTTATCGCTGAACGGGTCCGTCAGGAAGCGCTCAGCCGTCAGTTCAGGCCGATGCAGATAACCCCGCGCCACCTGCACACCGCCGATGTACAACTCACCGATAACGCCCTGCGGCACCGGCTGCATCTGTGCGTCCAGCAGGTACATGCGGGTGTTGGCGATGGGCTTGCCGATGGGCGTGTTGTCCGGGGTTTGCTCCAGGGTGCCTGCGCAGTTCCAGGCGGTGACGTCCACGGCGGCTTCGGTAGGGCCGTAGAGATTGTGCAATTCGCTGGCGGGCAACTGCGCCTTGAAGCGCCGTACCAGACTGCCCGGCAGGGCTTCGCCGCTGCACAGCACCCGCTTGAGCCCGGAACATTGGCTGGCATCACCATGGGCCAGGAACACATCCAGCATCGACGGCACAAAGTGCAAGGTGGTGATGTGCTCGCTGCGAATGATCTCGCTCAAGTAGATCGGGTCTTTATGCCCTTCGGGACGGGCCATCACCAGCCGTGCCCCGGTGAACAGCGGCCAGAAGAACTCCCAGACCGAGACGTCAAAACTGAACGGCGTCTTTTGCAGCACCGCATCCGACGGCGTGAGCCCGTATTCGTCCTGCATCCACAGCAAGCGGTTGACCACCGCGCCATGTTCGTTGATCACGCCCTTGGGTTGACCCGTGGAGCCGGAGGTGTAGATCACGTAAGCCAGGTGCTGCGCCGTGAGCCCGTCAACCTGCGGATCGGAATCCGGTTGGTCATGCCAAAGGTTGATACCCAGATCGATCACCGGCGCGGCCACCTCACCCAGCAACTGACGAGTCGCGCCTTGGGCCAGCACCACAACCGGGGCGCTGTCCTGCAGCATGTAGGCAATGCGTTCCTGCGGATACGCCGGATCGATGGGCACATAACCGCCGCCCGCCTTGAGGATCGCCACCAAGCCGACGACCATTTCCAGCCCGCGTTCGACACAGATCGCGACACGGGAATCCGGGCCTACACCTTGCAAACGCAGGTAATGAGCCAGTTGGTTGGCGCGCCGATTGAGTTCGGTATAGGTCAGCCGCTGCACACCCGCCAACACCGCAAGGGCTTCTGGCGAACGTTTGACCTGGGCTTCGAACAGGCCATGAAGGGTCTGTTCCAGGTCGTAATCGACGTCCGTGGCGTTGAGGTCAAACAGCAGGTGTTCGCGCTCCTGGACAGTGAGGACCGGCAAGCAGTTCAGCGCGATCCGGGGAGTGTGCTCCAACGCTTCCACCAGTGAGGCCAGCGCCGTCTGCATGTAGCCGCAGATCCGTTGCGCGCCAATCTGCGAAGGGGTCATGGCGGTAAGGTTGAAGCCTTCACCAGTGTCGTCGACGTTAAGGGTCAGCGGGTAGTTGGTGCGCTCCTCGCTGGCCAGGGTTTCAATCCCTTGCCAGGCCTGCCGGGTTTGCTGTTGCAATGCCTCGCTGTCGCTGTGCCGGTAGTTGAGCATGGCGCTGAACAACGGCAAAGGCGCCGCCACCCCGCTGCAACGTTGCGCCAGGGCCAGCGAGGCATGCTCGTGGCCCAGCAACGCTGTCAACCGCCCATGGGCTGATTTGACGCCTGCATGCACATCGGTGTCGTCAATATCGAGGCGCAAGGGCAAGGTGTTGATGAACATCCCCAACGCCCTGTCGGCACCGGCGCCGCCTTGCAGCCGGCCCAGCAGCACGGTACCAAACACCACGTTGCTCTTGCCTGAGGTGGCCGCCAGCACCTGTGCCCACGCCAAATGGAACAGGCTCGCCGCACTGACCCCGGCCAGGCGCGCCTGGGCCCGCAGCCGGTCGTTCAGATCAACAGGCAGCGGCTGGGTCGTTTCTTCGATGTTGCTGCCGTCACCCTGCACGTCCTGCAGACCGAATGGCAGCGTCGGCTCGTCAATGTCGCCGAGCATTTCGCGGAAGAACGCTTCTTGCTCCTGCTCGCTGACGCCCAGCCGCGCCTGGGCCACGTAGTTGCGATAGGGGATGGCGTCGTCCAGCTCGTTCAGGTCTCCCTGCAGGCTGGACTGCATCTCATGACGCACCACGTCGAGGGCCGTGTGGTCCAGCGCAATGTGGTGGAACAGCAGGATGGCGACCACTCGCTGCCCGGCTGGATCCTGGGCATACACCAGCTGAATCAGGGGTGCACGGGTCAGCTCCAGGCGGAACTGTCGGGCGTCGAAGCGTGCGTGAAGTTGCTTCAGTACATCGCCATCGGCCGGGTTGAGCAGTATTTCCTGCACCGCCAGTGGGGCTTTGCGCCACACCACTTGCACCGGGTTTTGCAAGCCTTCCCAGACCACGCTGGTGCGCAGGATGTCGTGACGTTCGCTGACCTTTTGCAGTGCCTGGGCAAACGCCTGTAAACGCTCAAGGCTGTCGAACGCCAATTGCGATTGCAGCAGGTACGGGTCGCCCTGTTCGGCGGTGATGTGGTGGTAAAGAATGCCTTCCTGCAAGGGCGCCAGCGGGTAGATGTCCTGCACATTGGCCGCGCCGCCTGGGACCGAGGCAACGATACGGTCGATATCGTCTTGATCCAGCGCCACCAGGGTCAGCAGCTCTGGGGTAATCCGCTGGCAACCGGCCGGAATCAGGTTGGCGGGCACCTGCACTTCACGACCGCTGCCCACCGCCGCTGCCAACGCCGTCAGGGTCGGCTGGCTGAACAAGGCCCGCACATCGGCGCTCAGGCCGATCTGACGCATGCGTTCGATCAGGCTGACCGCCAACAGTGAATGCCCGCCCAGTTCAAAGAAATGGTCATGACGCCCTACCCGTTCGACCTTGAGCAGGTCCGTCCAGATTTTCGCCAGCGCTACCTCCACGTCGCCCTGCGGTGCCTCGAAGCCACGGCTGAGCAAGGCCTCCTGATCCGGTGCTGGCAAGGCCTTGCGGTCCAGTTTGCCGTTGGCGGTCAGCGGCAGGCTGTCCAGATGAACATAGGCCGACGGCACCATGTAGTCCGGCAACCGGCCTTGCAGGTAAACGCGCAGTGCTTCGATATCGACAACAGACTGCGCGGTGAACCAGGCAATCAGACGGCCTTCACGGAGCAGCACCACCGCTTCGCTCACCGCCTCATGGTTACTGAGTGCCGCCTCGATTTCACCCAGTTCGATCCGCACACCGCGAATCTTCACCTGATCGTCGTTACGGCCCAGGTACTCAATGTTGCCATCGGCGAGCCAGCGCGCCAGGTCGCCGGTGCGGTACATCCGCGCTTGCGGCTCGGGGCTGAATGGATCGAGCAGAAAGCGCTCGGTTGTCAGTTCAGGCCGGTTCAGATAGCCCCGTGCCACGCCGCTGCCTCCGACATACAACTCGCCGGCCACGCCGATAGGCACTGGTTGTTGTTGCTCATCCAGCAGGTAAACACGGGCATTGGCCATGGGTTTGCCGATGTGCAAGGTTTGCCCGACTTCGACTGGCCCTGAGGTGGCGACCACTGTGGCCTCGGTGGGCCCATAGTTGTTGATCACCTTGAAGCTCTGCGCCTCGGCGAACTGCCGCAGTCGATCCCCGCCGATGAGCAGCGTGCGCAAGGTCGGGTGTTCCAGCTGTTGGCTGAAGGCGTATTCGGCCACGGGAGTGGGCAAAAAGCTCACGTCCAGCGGTTGTGCGCGCCACCACTCCAGCAGTTCATCGATATGGGCGCTGCCGATGCTGGCGGGCGGCAAGTGCAAGGTCGCGCCGACGCACAATGCCGGCCAGACCTCCCAGGCCATGGCGTCGAAACCAAAACCGGCGACGCTGGAGGTGTGACCGCCCTCGCGCAAATCGAAGGCATCGCAATGCCAGTTCACCAGGTTTTCCAGGGTCTGGTGCTCCACCATCACGCCCTTGGGCAGGCCGGTGGAGCCTGAGGTGTAGATCACGTAGGCCAAGTGCGCCGGGGTCAGATGCACGATAGAAGGGTTAGCAACGGACTCGCCCTGCCAGTCGCCGCCATCAAGGTTGAACACCGGAACCAGAACCCCGCCCAACAAATCCCGGGTCGAGGCCTGCACCAGCACTGCCACCGGCGCGCTGTCCTGCAACAGATAGGCAATACGCTCCAGCGGATACGCCGGATCAACCGGCACATACCCGGCACCCGCCTTGAGAATCGCCAGCAGCCCCACCAGCATCTCTGGCCCACGTCGGCTGCAAATGGCAACCCGGTCGTCCGGCTGCACATCCAGCTTGCGCAGGTGGTGGGCCAGCTGGTTGGCACGCTGGTTGAGCTGTTCATAGTTCAGGCTGTGAGGCCCCTGCACCACGGCAATGGCATCGGGCAGGCGTCGGGCCTGGGCTTCGAACAGGCCGTGAATCGTCTGGCCACGCGGGTAGTCGCTGGCGCCGGGGTTGAATGCCAGCAGTTGGTCCTGTTCGTGCTGCGGCAGGATCGACAATTGGCTCAGCGCACGTTGCGGTGTCTGTTCCAGCGACTGCACCAGATGCTCCAGCGCGCTATGCATGTAGCCGCAGACCCGCTGGGCAGCGATGGGCGAGACGGCCAACACGGTCAGGCCAAAGCCATTGCCCAGGTCATCGACGCTCAAGGTCAGGGGGTAATTGCTGCGCTCTTCGCCGCCCAGTACCTGGATGCCCTCCCAGATATCCAGCCCCTCTTGCGCGGCCTCATCCGGGGCGCTGTGCCGGTAATTGAGCAACGCGCTGAACAGCGGCGAGGACGCGGCCACCCCGCTGCAACGTTGCGCCAGGGCCAACGAGGCGTGTTCGTGGCCCAGCAACGCAGTCAGCCGCGCATGGGTCGCCTTGACCCCGGCCTGTACGCAGATGCCGGACACATCGACGCGCAACGGCAAGGTGTTGATGAACATCCCCAGCGCCCGGTCGGCCCCCTCGCCCCCCTGCATGCGCCCCATCAGGACGGTGCCAAACACCACCTGCTGACGGCTGGACACCTTGCCCAGCACTTGCGCCCAGGCCAGGTGCATCAGGCTTGCCGCACTCACGCCCAACTGTCGGGCCTGTTTACGCAGGCGCAGGTTCAGCGTCGCGTCCACCGCCAGTGTGGCCTCTTCGACATGACGGCCATCACCCTGCACATCGTGCAAACCAAACGGCAAGGTGGGTTCGTCGATGTCACCCAGCATGTCGCGGAAGAACGCCTCATGCTCTTGCTCGCTCACGCCCAGACGCGCCTGGGCCACGTAGTTGCGGTACGGCACCGGGGCGCCGAGGGTGTGGTGCTGGTTGAACAGAAAGGCGCGCATTTCCTGCCCCACCACGTCCATGGCTGTGTGGTCCAGGGCCATGTGATGGAACAACAGGATGGCGACCACCCGCTGATGAATCGGGTCATGGCCATAGACCAGTTGAATCAGTGGCGCACGGGTCAGCTCCAGGCGGAACTGTCGGGCATCGAAGCGTGCGTGAAGTTGCTCCAGCACATCGCCATCGGCCGGGTTGAGCGGTATTTCCTGCACCGCCAGTGGGGCCTTGCGCCACACCACTTGCACAGGGCTTTGCAAGCCTTCCCAGACCACGCTGGTGCGCAGGATGTCGTGGCGTTCACTGACTTTTTGCAATGCCTGGGCGAAGGCCTGCAAACGCTCAAGACTGTCGAACGCCAGTTGCGATTGCAGCAGGTACGGGTCGCCCTGTTCGGCGGTGATGTGGTGGTAAAGGATGCCTTCCTGCAAGGGCGCCAGCGGGTAGATGTCCTGCACATTGGCCGCGCCGCCTGGGACCGAGGCAACAATCCGGTCGATGGCGTCCTGATCCAGAGCCACCAGGGTCAGCAGCTCTGGCGTGATCCGCTGGCAATCGGCCGGAATCAGGTTGGCGGGCACCTGCACTTCACGACCGCTGCCCACCGCCGCTGCCAACGCCGCCAGGGTCGGCTGGCTGAACAAGGCCCGCACATCGGCGCTCAGGCCGATCTGACGCATGCGTTCGATCAGGCTGACCGCCAGCAACGAGTGCCCGCCCAGCTCAAAGAAATGGTCATGACGCCCCACTCGCTCGATCTTGAGCAGGTCTGCCCAGATTTGCGCCAGCACCACTTCCACATCGCCCTGTGGCGCCTCGAAGCCACGGCTGAGCAAGGCTCCATGATCCGGTGCCGGCAAAGCCTTGCGGTCCAGTTTGCCGTTGGCGGTCAGCGGCAGGCTGTCCAGATGAACATAGGCCGACGGCACCATGTAGTCCGGCAGTTGCTCCTGCAACCAGCCCCGCAGCAGCTCTACACCCAGAGCATCCGATTCAGGGTGCCGGGTGTAATAAGCCACCAGCCGCTTGTCACCCGGTTCGTCTTCACGAACCAGTACAACGGCGTCCTTCACTCTGGGGTAGCTCGCCAGCCGGACTTCGATTTCACCCGGTTCGATGCGGAAGCCACGGATTTTCACCTGGTTATCGTTGCGCCCCTGGTACTGCAGGGTGCCGTCTGCGCGCCAGCACGCCAGGTCACCGGTGCGGTACATCCGCGCCTGGGGCTGGTCGCTGAGCGGGTCTGCGACGAATGGGGCAACAAGGAACGGATCGTCCAGAAACTTCTCGGCCGTCAACCCGGGCTGGTTCAAGTAACCCTTGGCCACACCGGCGCCGCCGATGTACAGCTCACCGGTCACACCCACCGGTACCGGTTGCTGACGCGCATCCAGTACATAAGCGCGGCTGTTGCCAATCGGACGCCCGATAGGGATGCTGCCCTCACCCACGGAGGTGATCTCGAAGGTGGTGGAAAAAGTGGTCGCTTCGGTCGGGCCGTAGCCATTAAGCAGGTGCTGTGGCGCGCCCTCTTGCAGCACCCGTGCAATCACCGCCGGGTCCAGGACATCGCCACCCACGATCAGATAGCGCAACCGGGTGAACAGGGTCATAAAGCCGTCGGCGTACTGATGAAACAGGCCCGCCGTCATCCACAGCACGCTGACCGACTGCGCCTGCAACAGCGAGCGCAGGGCATCCCGTGACAGCAACACCTCCTGCTCGACCACCACCACGCACCCGCCATTGAGCAACGGCGCCCAGACATCCAGCGTGCTGGCATCGAACGCCGGATTGGAGGCGAACGCTACGCGGTCGTGCTCATTGAACTCGGCGTAGCCGTTATTGATCACCAACCGGGTGATCGCCCGATGGGGCACCAGTACACCCTTGGGCGCGCCGGTGGAGCCGGAGGTGTACATGACGTACGCCACCGCCTCAGACGACTGTGCCAGCAGTGGGTTATGAACCGGTTGATGAGCCAGCGCCAGGGTATCGACCTCAACACACCGGGTGATGTCACTCACGGCGTCGGTGCTGAGGGTCAGCACCACCACCGCCCCGCTGTCCTGCACCATGTAGTGCTGACGTTCGGCAGGCGCGTTGATATCCAGTGGCACATACACTGCCGCGCATTTGTAGATGGCCAACTGGCTGACCAGCAAGTCCACCGAGCGACCCAACAGGGTTGCGACGCTGTCACCGGGCTTCACACCCAGGCCCAGCAGATGATGGGCCAGGCGGTTGGCGCGGATGTTCAGCTCGGCGTAACTGACTGTCACGCCGTTATGCACCACTGCGCTGGCCTCTGGTCGCGCCACGGCCTGGGCTTCGAACAGCGACTGGACCGTGTGTTCGTGGGGGTATGGGCGTGCGGTGAGGTTGAAACCCTGCAGCAGGCTGTCGCGCTCCTCGACCGAAAGAATCGACACCCCATGCAACGGCGTCTCCGGGGCCTGCTCAAGTGCGGTCACCAGGTGCAGCAACGCGGTCTGCATGTACTGACCGACACGCTCGCCATCGACTTCGGCCAGGGCCTGGACAATCAGTTCGAATCCCTGCCCGCGATCATCGACGTTGAGCACCAGCGGATAGTTGCTGCGCTCCTGGGAGTTGAGTATCTGGATGCCTTCCCACCCAAGGGTGCCATCGGTAGCTGTGTCCGCAGCACTGTGCCGGTAGTTGAGCAAGGTGCTGAACAGCGGCAACGACGCAGGCACGCCACTGCAACGTTGCGCCAGAGACAACGACGCATGCTCGTGCCCCAGCAGGCGGGACAGTCGCGAATGAGTGGCACGCACGCCCTCCAGCGCACCCATCGCCCCCACACTGACCCGCAACGGCAGGGTATTGATGAACATGCCCAACGCACGATCAGCCCCCTCGCCGCCCTGCATGCGCCCCAACAACACGGTACCGAACACCACCTCGTCACGGCCCGAGACCTGGCCCAGCACCTGCGCCCAGGCCAGGTGCATCAGGCTCGCAACACTGACGCCCAGATGTCGCGCCTGTTGGCGTAAACGCAGGCAGAGCGGAGTTTCCAGTACCAGGTGGGCCTCTTCGATACCGCGGCCATCACCCTGTACATCCTGCAGACCGAACGCCAGCGTCGGCTCATCGATATCGCCAAGCATCTCGCGGAAAAACAGTTCGTGGGCCTCGCGATCAACCCCGGACCGGGCCTGGGCCACATAGTTGCGGTACGGCACGGCAGCGGCCAATGACTGCCCGCTACCCGTCAGGCTGGCACTCATCTCATGCACCAATACCGCCAGTGCCGTGTGGTCCAGCACCAGATGGTGCAGCAGCAGGATGCCGACCCAACGGTTGTTCGGCAGGTCCTGGCTGTAGACAAAGCGCAGCAGGGGCGCCTGGGTGAAGTCCAGGCGGTAGTGACGCGGATCGAAACGCTCGTGCAGTTGCTGCAACACATCGCCCGTTTGCCCGTCGATCTCTATCTGCTCAACCGCCAGCGGCGCGTGACGCCAGACCACCTGCACCGGCTCGTCCAGGCCTTCCCAGACCACACTGGTGCGCAGGATGTCGTGACGCTCGACCACGCTTTGCAGGGCACGGCAAAAGGCCTGGACCTGACTCGGGCCCTCAAGGCCGAATTGCACTTGCAGGACGTATGGATCCCCTTCGGTTGCCGTCAGGTGGTGGTACAGAATCCCGGCCTGCAAAGGCGCCAGACCATAGATGTCCTGAACATTGCCCACACCGCCGGGGACAGTGGCCACAACGCGGTCGATGGCCTGCTGATCCAGGGTTGCCAGCGGCAGTAGATCCGGGGTGATGCGGGTGCAGCCGGGGGTAATCCGGTTGGCAGGCACGACCACTTCGGCCTGCCCGCCCGCCGCGGCTGCCAGCGCTGCCAGGGTGGGTTGGCCGAACAGCACGCGCACGTCGGCGCTCAGCTCGATCTGACGCATGCGCTCGATCAGCTTGACCGCCAGCAGCGAATGGCCGCCCAGCTCGAAAAAGTTGTCGTGGCGGCCCACCCGCTCAACCTGGAGCAGATCTTGCCAGAGCGCGGCAATCAGGGTTTCGGCCTCGCCCTGAGGCGCCTCGTATCCGCGCCGGGCAACGGCATCGGTGTCGGGTGCAGGAAGTGCCTTGCGGTCCAGCTTGCCATTGGTGGTCAACGGGAAAACGTCGAGCATCACGAACGCGCTTGGCACCATGTAGTCGGCCAGGGAAACCCGCAACTGGTCGCGCAATCGGGCCGCGTTCAATTCGACAGCCTGACTGGCGATCACGTACGCCACCAGACGCTTGTCACCCGGCGCGCCTTCACGGGCAATGACAACTGCTTCGCGCACGCCATCGCAAGCGGCAAGACGGGCCTCGATTTCACCCAGCTCGATGCGGAAGCCGCGGATTTTCACCTGGTCGTCATTGCGGCCCAGGTACTCGACGCTGCCGTCTGCCAGCCAACGGCCCAGGTCGCCGGTCTTGTACAACCGGGCATTGCTGCGGCCGCTGAACGGGTCGGCAATAAAACGCTCGGCCGTGAGTTCATCGCGGTTCAGATAGCCACGGGCAACCCCTGCACCGCCAACGTACAACTCACCGATAACCCCTGCCGGTACGGGCTCGCGGTGGGCGTCCAGTACATAAAGCTGCAAGTCGGGAATTCGCCCACCGATGGGGCTGACACCGACCAACCCGGCGTCTGCGGCGTGCAGTGCCCGATAGGTCACGTGCACCGTGGTCTCGGTGATGCCGTACATGTTCACCAATTGAGTACCGGCGTTGATCGCACGGCCATACCAGGGCTTCAGGATGCCGGGCTCCAGGGCTTCGCCACCAAAGATCACCTGGCGCAACGAGTGCTTGAGGTCGCTTTGACCTTGAACAGCAATCAACTGGCGGAACGCGCTCGGGGTCTGGTTGAGGATGCTGACACGGGACTCGCACAGCAGTGCGTAACACTCGGCAGGCGAGCGGCTGACCAGTTGCGGCACCACCACCAACTGGCCGCCGTGGATCAGCGCACCCCAGATTTCCCAGACTGAAAAATCAAATGCAAAGGAATGGAACAGCGCCCAGACGTCCTGGTGATTGAAGCCGAACCAGCTCTGGGTTGCCGTGAACAAACGGGCCACATTGCGATGTTCGATCATCACCCCCTTGGGCAGCCCGGTGGAGCCGGAGGTGTAGATGACGTAGGCCAGGTGCGAGGCGTTCAGCCCCGGAACCTGCGGATTGCCGGTGTCCTGGGTTTGCAAGGCGCGATCATCCAGATCGATCACCGGCACCGACACCTCATTGACCAGTTCCTGAGTATCCGCCTGTACCAGCACGGAAACCGGTGCGCTGTCCTGCAAGGTGTAGGCAATCCGCGCCCGGGGGTGAGCCGGGTCAATGGGCACATAACCGGCACCGGCCTTGAGGATGCCTAACAGCCCGACGATCATCGGCAAGCCCCGCTCGACGCAGATCGCCACCCGGTCATCCGGGCGAATGCCCAGAGCCAACAGTCGATGGGCCACCTGATTGGCGCGTTCATTGAGTTCGCCATAGGTCAGGGTCTGGCCCTGATAAAGCACCGCCGTGGCGTCGGGCCGGGCAGCGGCATGGGCCTGGACCTGATGGTGGATCAGCGCATTATCAGCGAACTGTTCCTGGGTGGTATTCAAGGTCTCAAGCAAATACTCGCGCTCGGCAGCGGGCAAAATGGTCAGCCCTTGCAGGGGTGCATCCGGCGTTTGTTCCAGCGCGAGCACGAGGCTTTCCAGGGCAGTGTGCAGGTAGGCGCCAATACGTCGGGCACCGATGGAGCTGTCTACCAGCACGGTGATGGAGAAGTCTTCGCCCAGATCGTCCACGTTCACGGTCAACGGGTAGTTGGTGCGTTCCTCGGCCCCCAGTACCTGAATGCCTTCGGCGACCGTTACCACCTCGGCGTCATCCCCGGCATCGCTGTGGCGGTAGTTGAGGATCGCGCTGAACAATGGCGTTGGCGCGGTTACCCCACTGCAGCGTTGTGCAAGGGCCAGTGACGCATGTTCGTGCCCCAGCAGCGCGGTCAATCGCGCATGGGTCGCCTTCACGCCGTCACGTACGCTTTGCTCACCCACGTCCACGCGCAACGGCAAGGTGTTGATGAACATGCCCAGGGCCCGGTCGGCGCCCTCGCCTGCGTCCATCCGGCCCAGCAGCACAGTGCCAAACACCACGGCGGTACGACCGGACACCTTGCCCAGCACCTGCGCCAATGCCAGGTGCATCAGGCTCGCGGCGCTGACGCCCAGCTGCCGCGCCTGGCCTCGCAGGCGCTGGCTCAGGTTGCTGTCGATGGCAATGCGAGCGTCGTCAATGTCGCGGTCGGCGCCTTGCACCTCCTGCAAACCGAACGGCAAGGTCGGCTCGTCAATATCGCCCAACATGTCGCGAAAGAAGGCTTCATGGGCCTGTTCATCCAGCCCCGACCGCGCCTGGGCAACGTAGTTACGAAACGCCACCGGCTGGCCCAGTTCCCCGGCCTGCCCCAGCAGGTGCGCCTGAATTTCACGGCGAACTACGTCCAGGGCGGTGTGGTCCAGGGCCATGTGATGAAACAGCAGGATCGCGGCAATGCGCTGATTGGCAGGGTCCGGGGCGAACGCCAGCCGCAGCATCGGGGCCTGGCGAACATCCAGGCGATAGTCCCGGGCGTCGAAACGGGCGCGCAACGCTGCCAGGACATCACCCGCAACGGGCTCCACCGGTATCTGCTCACACACTAGCCGAGCCTCGCGCCAGATCACCTGCAGGGGCTGATCCAGTCGCTCCCAGACCACCGAGGTGCGAAGGATGTCGTGGCGATCGATGACGCATTGCAGCGCCTCGGCAAATGCCTGCAAACGCTCGTGGCTATCGAAGGTGAATTGCGCCTGCAAGACGTAGGGGTCACCCTGCTGCGCGGACACGTGGTGGTAGAGCATGCCCTCCTGCAACGGCGCCAGCGGGTAAATATCCTGAACGTTGGTCACGCCGCCCGGCACGCTGGCGACGATCCGGTCGATGGTTGCCTGGTCCAGTTGCACCAGCGGCAGCATGTCCGGGGTGATCCGAAAGGCCGGGCTCAGCCAGTCGCCACCGTTTTGCGCCACCAGGTCGAGCAATGCCGGTTTATGTTTGATCAGGTTGTCCCACAGCGCGTCATCCAGTTCATCGTCATCGCCAAGGATGATCAGGTCGTCATCTTCTAGCTGAAGGCGGATTGCATAGGTGGAGAGAGCTGCCATCAATTCGCTGAACTGCATTGGGTAACCTGCTTAAAATTCGGTAACGGTTAACGAGAAAATCCATTTTCAAATGCCACGAACTGCTTCAACGGGCGCCCCGCCCCGTAGCGCTGAAAAACTAAAACATCCGGCCAGACGTGTCTGACATGGGAAGCAGGGACAAACCGGCAAGCCGTGCAGGTGTTAACAGGAACGGCAGAACACCGGTCGCGGGACCGGTGTTCCTGTCAGGAGGGAGGTGGGCGAACTCAGAGGCGACGTTTGCGCTTGAGCGTGGGGATGGTGGTTGCCGGGGCGTCCAGGTGTTGCACAAGGGCCACCGTGGTGGCGGCCAGCGCTGAAAGCGTGGGCTGGCTGAACAAAGTCCGCGCATCGGCGCTCAACCCCGCCTGCCGCATGCGCTGTACAAGGTTGACTGCCAGCAGCGAATGCCCGCCCAGTTCGAAGAAGTGATCATGACGCCCCACCCGCTCGATCTTCAGCACATCGCCCCAGATCTGCGCCAGTGTGGTCTCGACTTCGCCCTGGGGCGCTTCGTAGCCACGGGTCACCATGGAGCTCAGGCCCGGCGTGGGCAGCGCCTTGCGGTCCAGCTTGCCATTGGGGTTCAACGGCAGCGCATCGAGGCGCACAAAGGCCGAAGGCACCATGTAGTCCGGTAACTGCGCCAGCAAGTGCGTGCGCAGTTGCTCGGCGCTCGGGCCTTGGCCTTCGACCGTAGCTGCAATGAAATACGCCAGCAGCCGCTCGTTTCGAGCCAACACCACGGCTTCTGCAACATCAGGATGCGCCACCAGCCGGGCTTCGATCTCGCCCAGCTCGATGCGCAGGCCTCGGATCTTCACCTGATCATCGTTGCGGCCCAGGTACTCCAGGGTGCCATCCGCCAGATAGCGCACCAGGTCACCGGTGCGGTACAGCCGCGCCTGCGACCCAGTGTTGAATGGATCAGGCAGGAATCGCTCGGCTGTCAGTTCGTCACGGTTCAGATACCCTCGCGCCACGCCCTCACCGCCGATGTAAAGCTCACCGACGCAGCCTGTCGGCACCAGTTGGGCATGGGAGTCGAGCACGTACAGCTTAAGGTTGCGGATCGGCCGACCCAGGGGGATATCGCCGGACGGGTAGACGCCGAAATCGGCAGCCACCCGGTGCCAGCCCGCCACGTCACTGCATTCGGTGGGGCCATAGCTGTTGATGAACAGCGGACGCGGCTCCGCCAGTTTTTGCAGCTGTGCCAGCTTGATCGGTTCGCCACCCAGCACCACACAGCGCAAGCCGCTCAAGGCCGACGTTTCATCCACGTCGATCAAGGCATAAAAGGCGCTGGGTGCCAGGTTGATGAAGGTAATTTGCCGCTCGTGAATCTGGCGCACGATGCTGATCGGGTCAAAAGGCGTGTCTGCCAGATGCAGGGTCGCGCCCGCCGCCAGGCAGCCAAAGATGTTTTTCTGGGTCAGGTCGAAGCTGTGGGAGGTGAGGACCAACACCGCATCGCTGCACTTAAGTTGCACATCGTCCAGATACCAGCCGAGCATGTTAGCCACACCGTGGTGCTCGACCATGACGCCCTTGGGCTGGCCGGTGGACCCCGAGGTGTAGATCACGTAGGCCAGGTGCGAGGCGTTCAACTCCGTGACCTCAGGATTGTTTAAGGGCTGATCCTGCCAGGTGCCGTTATCCAGGTTGACCACCGGCGTCACCGTGTCAGCCAGCAGCGCCGCCGTGGCGCCATGCACCAGCACTGCTGCCGGCGCGCTGTCCTGCAGCATGTAGGTGATGCGTTCATGGGGATAAGCGGGGTCAATCGGCACATAAGCGCCCCCGGCCTTGAGAATCGCCAGCAGGCCCACCACCATCTCAGGGCTGCGTTCAACACAGATCCCGACCCTGGAGTCCGGCCGCACGCCCTGCGCTATCAGGTAATGGGCCAGCTGGTTGGCGCGCTCGTTCAGTTGTCGATAGCTCAGGCCTTGCCCGTCATGGAACAGCGCGATGGCCTCCGGCACTTGTTCGACGCGGGCCTCGAACAGACGATGGACCAGCGCTTCACCGGCAGTGTCCTGGTGGGTGGCATTGAGGGTCACCAGCAGGCGTTCGCACTCGGCCGCTGGCAGCACCGGCACATTGCACACCGGCGTTTGCGGGGCCTGTTCCAGAGCGGCCACCAACCCTTCCAGGGCGGTATGCATGTAGTCAAAGACCCGCTGCGCCCCTACCTCGGACGGCGCCTGGGCACCCAGCCGGAAACCATCACCCAGGTCGTCCACCGATAGCATCAGCGGATAGCTGGCGATCTCCGGGCTTTCCAGTTGCTCGATGCCTTGCCAGGCGCTGGCATGCCGCTCACCTGCCGATGCGGCCAGGTGCCGATAGTTGAGCAACGCATTGAACAGCGGCGTGGTGACCGCGATGCCGCTACAACGCTGGGCCAGGGCCAACGGCGCATGTTCGTGAGCCAGCAAGGTGCTCAAGCGCTCATGGGTGCTGTTGACGGCAGCCACGACACTTTGCTCCCCCAGAGCGACCCGTAACGGCAGGGTATTGATGAACATGCCCAACGCACGATCAGCGCCCTCACCGGCCTGCAATCGCCCCAGCAGCACGGTGCCGAACACCACATCGTCCTTGCCGGACAGCCTTCCCAGGACCTGTGCCCATGCCAGGTGGCACAGACTCGCCGGGCTCACCCCCAGTTGCCGGGCCTGAACCCGCAGGCGCTGGTTGAGGGCGTCCTGTAGTATGCCGCCGGTTTCTTCCCGGACGCTGTTGCCGGGCAAACCCTGCAGACCGAACGCCAGGGTCGGTTCGTGGATGTCACCCAGTGCATCACGGAAAAACGCTTCGTGCTCCTGCTGCCGGTTTGCCAGACGGGCCTGAGCCACGTAACGGCGGTATGGCACAGACGCCCGCAAATGCTGTTGCTCACCCAGCAGATGGGCTTCGATTTCTGTCAGCAGTACCGCCGTGGAGGTCGCGTCGTTGACCAGATGGTGGAAGCGCAGCATACCGACCCAACGCTTGTTGGGCTGATCCTCGGCACAGGCCAGGCGCATCATCGGTGCCTGACGAATGTCCAGCGGGCTGCGCTGCGAATCAAACTGTTGGCGCAACTGCCCGACGATGTCGCCCGCCTCAGGGTTCAGGGCAATGGTTTCAACCGTCAGGGGCGCATGACGCCAGACCACTTGCATGGGTTGCTCGATGCCGTCCCAGACCAGACTGGTACGCAGGATGTCATGCCGTGAGATGACGGCCTGCAACGCGGTGGCAAACCCCTGCAAACGTTCGCGACTGTCAAAGGCGAAGATTGCATGTTGCTGATAGGGATCACCCTGCTCGGCCGTCATGTGGTGATAGAGAAGCCCTTCCTGCAAGGGGGCCAGCGGGTAGATTTCCTGCACATTGGCCGCGCCACCGGGTACGCCTGCCACAACCCGCTCAATGGCGGCCTGATCCAGCGTTGCCAGCGCCAGCATGTCCGGGGTAATACGGGTGCACCCGGCTGGGATTCGATTACCGGGCACCTGAACTTCCCGGTCATCCCCCACCGCCGCCGCCAGCGCCGCCAGGGTCGGCTGGCCGAACAACACGCGCACATTCGCACTCAGGCCCATTTGCCGCATGCGCTCCACCAGCCCTACTGCCAGCAACGAATGCCCGCCCAGTTCAAAGAAGTGGTCCTGACGCCCGACCCGCTCAACTTGCAGCACATCGGCCCATATCTGCGCCAGGGTGGTTTCGATTTCACCCTGGGGTGCTTCATAGGCACGGCTGATCACCGCGCCCAGCCCCGGCGCCGGCAATGCCTTGCGATCCAGTTTGCCATTGGCGGTCAGCGGCAAGGTGTCCAGCCGAACGTAAGCTGAAGGCAGCATGTAGTCCGGCAGGCGGGTTTGCAGGTGGGCCTGCAGATGCTGGATGTCCAGCGGTTGATGCTCAGTGAAATAGGCCACCAGGCGCCCGTCGCGAACATGAACCACCGCTTCCTTGACCGCTTCATGGGTGGCCAGCCCGGCTTCCACCTCGCCCACCTCGATGCGCACGCCACGGATCTTCACCTGATCGTCATTGCGCCCCAGATACTCAATATTGCCATCAGCCAGCCAGCGCGCCAGATCACCGGTGCGGTACATCCGTGCATGTGGCTCGGCGTTAAAGGGATCGGGCAGGAAACGCTCGGCAGTCAGGTCCGGGCGGTTCAGGTAACCCCGCGCCACGCCTGCACCGCCCACATACAATTCACCGGCCACGCCGATGGGCACCGGGCGCTGTTGTTCATCCAGCAGGTACACCCGGGCGTTGGCCATGGGCTTGCCGATATGCAAAACCTGCCCGACTGCGACTGGCCCCGATGTCGCGACGACCGTGGCTTCGGTCGGGCCGTAGTTGTTGATCACCTCAAAGCTCTGGGCCTGGGCGAACTGCCGCAGGCGATCGCCGCCAATCAACAGCGTGTGCAGTGTCGGGTGCTGGATGTTCTGACTGAACGCATATTCGGCCACGGGAGTGGGCAGGAAGCTCACGTCCAGTGGTTGTGCGCGCCACCAGTCCAGCAGTGCATCAATGTCTTCACTGCCGTCGTGGGCCGGAGGCAGATGCAGCGTCGCGCCCGCACATAACGCAGGCCAGACTTCCCAGGCCATGGCGTCAAAACCGAAACCGGCGAGGCTCGACGTATGACTGCCCTGATGCAGTTTGAAGGCTTCGCAATGCCAGTCCACCAGGTTGGCGACGGTTTGATGCTCGACCATCACGCCTTTGGGCAGCCCCGTTGAGCCGGAGGTGTAGATCACGTAGGCCAGATTCGTCGTCAGCCCTTGAGGCTGAGGGTTGTCGACAGCGTTGCCCTGCCAAAGCGGGCTATCAAGGTTGAGCAGCGGCACGTCGAGGGCCGGCAAGCGCTCAAGCACATTGGCTTGGGTCAGCACCGCCACCGGGGCGCTGTCACTGAGCAAATAGCTCAAACGTTCAGCCGGGTGCGACGGATCGATGGGCACATAGCAGGCGCCGGACTTGAGGATTGCCACCAGCGCTACCAAGGCATCCAGACCACGACGGGCGACAATCGCCACACGGTCGTCGGGCTGCACACCCAGCTCACGCAGGTGATGGGCCAGCGGGTTGGCTCGCTGGTTCAGTTCGCCATAGGTCAGGCGTTGCCCTTGGTACACCGCCGCCAGTGCATCGGGGTTAGACGCGGCCTGGGCCTCAAAACGAGCATGGAGGGTCTGCCCCTGGGGGAACGCCACGTCTGTCGCGTTCCATTGCTGCAACTGCTGCGTCTCAGCCCCCGTCATCAGGGCGAAATCGCCGGGCGCCAACTCCGCATCCTGCAGCCCCTGTTCAAGTACATGGAGAATACGGCCAGCCAGCGCACCGACCTCGGAGCGCTCGAAGTACGCCTCGTTGTAGACGTAATGAATCCACACCTTGTCGTTGTAGCTATTGGTCCTGAGATGGATCGAAAGCGGCATGGACTCATGCCCGTTGGAGACTTTGACGGCATGGGCCCGGGCCTCGCCGTAGCGGTAGTCATGGTCGTCCTGTTCGTAGGAAACAGACACGTCAAACAACTGGGCGCGACCATCGCGCAGCAGCCCCAGCGCGCGGTTCATCTCACTCAAGGGGAAACGCTGATGACGGAAGTCGTGCTTGAGTTCGTCGCGTACGGCACGCACCAACTGGCCGAATGAGAGGTCACGGTGCAAAGCCAATCGCACCGCACTGACCTGGGTGAACAGCCCCAATGTGGACCTGAACCCCGCGTTGGAGCGGTTGAGGATGGGCACCCCGACAACCCACTCGTCGCGCTGGGCAGTGCGCGTGAAATAGACATGCATCGCTGCCAGTAGCACATGGAAAGCAGAGGCCTGACGGGTTTTTGCCCAGTGTTTCATCCGCTCGTGCAATGCAGTCGGGAATGGCAGCACAAGGGTGTTGCTCGGTGCGCTGCCCTTGACGTGGCGGTCCCGATAACGCGGTATCAGCAGGGGTTCAGGGATCGACTGGTACTTATCCAGCCAGTACGCACGGTCCCTGGCATAGCGGGCCGAGTCCCGGTAACGGACATCATCGCCGATGAACTCCACATAGGAGGCCGCCGACAGGTCCGGTTGCCGACCTTGCGCGAGTGCGCTGTAGAGGCTACCCAGCGATTGCAGCATCTGGCCGAACCCCCAGCCATCCAGCACAAGGTGATGCGCCTGGGTGCCCAGCAGGTGGTGCGTCGCATCAAGCCGGACCAGAAAAAAACGGAACAACGGTCCGCCATCCAAGGCATAGGGCTGCTCCATCTGCTGCTGCATGAAGGCCTGGGCAGCACCCAGCGGGTCGGGTTGCAGGGAGAAATCGTGCAGCGGCACCTGCACCGGCATCTGCGGCGCAAACGTCTGCCGTGGCAAGCCGTCAGCGGCGCCATCGGTCACCAACACCGTGCGCAACGCATCGTGCGTGGCTACCAGCAATTGAACCGCACGCTCAATGATCGAGGGACTGACCGGGCCCGTGAGTTCGACATAGCCGCCGATGTTGTAAAGCGGCGAATCGCTGCGACTCAGTTGGTCCAGCCAGATGTCTTGTTGCGGCGCGGTCAGGGGGAACGTCTGCACCGCACCGTCTGAAGGGTTCGCGTTCGCCGCGGCATCGCCCACAGCAGCAGGAAAAAGCTTCATAAGATCCCTCTCATGTGATGTACCCAAGCGTGCGCACCGGTCATCAACGCTTGGATGCGCTGGCTTCTGACACCATCGATGACGTGAGGCTATCCGCGGATTTAAGCAGCCACCCGGCGGCCTGTATGTCACCTGAAACCCGGACAGCCTTCTTTTGCGACGCTTAACGCCAAATTAATAGCGCTGTTTTCATGGAATTTGTCCCCTTTTTCCACTACAGACGTAGGACAAATGCTTGGGATTAAATAAAATTTCTGCACGCTAATCAGGTTCAAGGAGAACCGAGCGCCTGCGGATCGACATCAGGTAAGCGTTTGGCAAGTCGTCTACATCAAGGATGAACAAGGATATGGGTCTGACCAGCAGTATTCGGAATATCGAAAACCCGGACTTTTATTTCGAATTGGGAAAGTTGATTTCAAGCTCTGGCAATGAACACTTCGCAGGCAACATGCTCGACCTGGTGGACAAGCTGGTGCCTGTCAATCTGGTCGACCTCAGCGAGTGGACCATTGATGAGCGTCAGGCAAGTCTTCTCGATATCAAGTGCCTGGGGAGCGCAGGCTTGAAGGAAGAGCGGTCGGCAGCCCCTGCCTCACCGCCGCAGGACGATCACCCGCTGTTGAAAAAGATGATCGAGATGGACGACTCGCTGCTGATTCAAATGAACGGGCAAACCGACAGCCCGTTCGCTCGCGATACCTTCCACCAGTGCAGCCTGGTTTCGCGCAAAGCCAACCGACGCTGCGTCATCTCCTTCTACCGGCTGCCCACGCAACGGGTTTTCTCCCTGTCAGAGCTGTCATTTCTCAAGAGCCTTTCGGAAACCTTGCTGCCGCTGATGGAGCGTCATGCTCAACTCAGCCGACAACACACTTTGAAAGCACGTGCTAAACGGGGTAAAGGCTCGGTGACCGTCCTGCGGCAGACCCGGGTGCAACGCGAGTTCCATGAACGGCTATCCCTGAGGGACGTCACCTTGTCGGCCCGAGAGAAAGAAGTCTGCCTGGGGTTGCTGACGGGGGGCACGGTGCCGGAAATGGCCGAAAGGCTCAGCGTCAAAAACAGCTCTGTCGAAACCTACCTCAAGCGCGCCGCCGCCAAGCTGGGGGTCAGTGGCCGGCATGGGCTGGCCAAATGGATGGTCGGGATGTAGGCCGGCAGCCCTTTGCAGCCTGGCCCCGACTCAAACAACTGCACTTACCCTTTTCCGATGAGACTGATCAATGCGCAAACCTGCGATCTCTTTGCTGGCCGCGGCGTCAGTGCTCGGCGGTTGCTCGCTGATACCTGACTACCAGCAGCCTGCCGCACCAACAGCCGCGTACTACCCCCAGGGCTCAGCCTATGAGGTGTCGCCGCAGACGGCGCCTTTTGCGGCATCGGGGCCAGACTGGCAAACGCTGTTTCGTGACCCTGCGTTGCGCCAGTTGATCCAGAACGCGCTGATCAACAACCGCGACCTGCGAGTGGCGGCCTTGAACGTAGAAGCCTTCCAGGCGCAATACCGCATACAGCGCGCAGACCTGCTGCCCGCCATTGGCGCCAGCGGCAGTGGTAATCGCCAACGCGTGCCGGGGAACGTGACAGGCACCGGCAAACCCGCCATCAGTTCGGTCTACACCGCGACGCTGGGCATCAGCGCCTATGAACTGGATTTTTTCGGTCGCGTGCGCAGCCTCAGTGAGCAGGCTATGCTGACCTACCTGTCCACCGAAGAGGCTCAACGCAGCGCCCGAATCAGCCTGGTCGCCAACGTCGCGAATGCCTACCTGACCTGGCGCGCCGACCAGGAACTGCTGGCCCTGACCCGCAAAACCCTGGCAGCCGATGAAGAAAGCCTGCGGCTGACGTCACGCAGCAGCGCAGCCGGTAAAGTGTCGGCGCTGGACGTGATCCAGGCCCGAACCAGTGTCGAAAGTGCCCGCGCCAGCCTGGCACGCTATGAACGCCAGGTAGCCCAGGACCTGAACAACCTGACCTTGCTGGTGGGTGCTCCCGTGCCCGATTCCCTGCCCGCCCGCCCGCTGGCCAGCGACATGCTTGCCCAGGTGCCTGCCGGGCTACCGTCAGACCTGCTGCAGCGTCGCCCGGATATTCTCCAGGCCGAGTACCGGCTCAAGGCCGCCAACGCCAACATCGGCGCCGCCCGCGCGGCCTTCTTCCCCAGCGTCAGCCTGACGGCCAACGCCGGTACCTCCAGCACAGAACTGTCCGGGCTGTTCAAGGGCGGCTCCGGCAACTGGACCTTCCAGCCGCAAATCAACCTGCCCATCTTCAACGCCGGCAGCCTGAGGGCGAGCCTGGACTACTCGAAATTGCAGAAAGACATTTCCGTGGCCCAGTACGAAAAATCGGTGCAGACCGCTTTTCAGGAAGTCTCCGACGGCCTGGCCGCCCGCAAAACCTACAACGATCAACTCAACGCTCAACGCGATCTGGTACAGGCTAACCAGGATTACTACAACCTGGCTGAGCACCGCTATCGCATCGGCGTCGACAGCAACCTGATATTTCTGGACGCACAACGCTCACTGTTCAGCTCGCAACAAGCACTGATCAATGACCGGCTGGCGCAATTGGTCGCAGAGGTAAATCTGTACACCGCGCTGGGCGGAGCCTGGACCCAGGACACCAGCCAACCGGTCCCCACGCAGGCGAATCGCCGTTAGGTGGTGAAAGCTCTGCAGCAAACATAGATTCAGTAGGAGCCGAGCTTGCTCGCGAAGGCGTCAGGCCAGGTACATCGTGGTTGGCTGACACACCGCATTCGTGAGCAAGCTCACTCCCACCGGGTTCGGTGCAGACCACGATCTTTGGTCACCACAGACTATTGGAGCAAACACAGATCCGGTGGGAGCCGAGCTTGCTCGCGAAGGCGTCAGGCCAGGTACATCGTGGTTGGCTGACACACCGCATTCGTGAGCAAGCTCACTCCCACAAGGTTCGGTGCAGACCACGATCTTTGGTCACCACAGATTATTGGAGCAAACACAGATCCGGTGGGAGATTCCCCGTCGTCCAGACGCCGCGCTGTCGCGCAGCAAACACGGTCTGTGTAGGAGCGGACTCGTCCGCGAAGACGTCGGCACAGGCGATATCTTCCGCGCCTGAGACATCGCCTTCGCGGACAAGTCCGCTCCTACAGTAGATTCTCGTCGTCTGAAATCATCAGTTAAATCAACGAATTAAATTTTGTTTGATGAGAGCCGAGCTTGCTCGCGAAGGCGCCAGGCCAGGTACATCGTGGTTGGCTGACACACCGCATTCGTGAGCAAGCTCACTCCCACAGGGTTCGGCGTAGACCAAGATCTTTGCGCTGGAGCGTAGGAACGATCAAAAGCCGAAACCAGAATTCTTCCAGTCAGCCGTCGTCCCGATGGTTTTTTCCCGTGCCCCCCACGTTTACATTCAGTCTTCAGCTCGTATATGATTCTGTCTAGCAAATCACCGTTCTGCCTAACAGAACAATAATAAACCGTAAATAATCACGGTTTGGCACGGCGATCGGCACACGACGTATTTTGCGTTATGGGTCGCATCGCCATGGCACAGTGACTTTCGCTTCGATCTCGAAGCCAGGAGACAGCACGATGAAAGAGTCTGCCAGCCTCGGAACGCCCGGTTCCGCTCTGGGCCGCATTATTTCGCCGCCGGCGAGCACTGCCGATGCGGCGCACGAAGGCGGCAACAGCGCGACGCTCACCGCTGCCGGTATCAGCGCACGGCTGGATCGCATCCCCGCGAGCCGTCCGGTGTGGGCCATGGTGTTCATGCTGGCGCTGGGTGCGTGGTTCGAAATCTACGACATGTTCCTCACGGCCTACGTCAGCCCGGGCCTGCAGACGGCAGGTATCTTCACCAAAACCACCACCTCGTTTTTCGACCTGACCGGCATCGGCGCCTTTGTCGGCGCGTTGTTCCTGGGGTTGTTCATCGGCACATTCAGCGTTGCGTTTGCAGCGGACAAATATGGCCGACGCAAAGTCTTCGTCGTCGCCCTGCTCTGGTACACGGTCTGTGCAGCGATCATGGCCTTCCAGTCCAGCCCCCACGCCATCGTGTTCTGGCGTGTGATGGCCGGGATCGGTGTCGGCGCAGAGCTGGTCACCATTGACTCTTACGTATCGGAACTGGTGCCCGCCAGCATTCGCGGTCGGGCCTACGCGTTTTTGCAGGCCGTTCAATACACGTCTGTACCGTGCCTGGCGTTTCTGGCCTGGAAGCTGGTGCCGATCACCCCCTTCGGGCTCGACGGCTGGCGCTGGCTGGTACTGATTGGTTGCGGCGGTGCGGTGGCGGTGTGGTTTATTCGCCTTGGCCTGCCGGAAAGCCCACGCTGGCTGGTGCAGAAAGGTCGCTATGCCGAAGCCGATGCGATTCTTACCAAGCTCGAACAGAAGGTAGAGCGCTCGCTGGGCCGACCGCTGCCAGAGCCGGTGATTGTCGCGTTGCCCCCTGTCGTGAAACAAAGCGCATTGCGCGAGATATTCCGTCCACCGTACCGGGCGCGCACGATCATGCTGATGGTGTTCAACTTCTTCCAGTCCATCGGCTACTACGGTTTCGCCAGCTGGGTGCCGACACTGCTCGTCGAGAAAGGCGTCACCATCACCCACAGCCTGATGTACTCGTTCATCATCGCCATCGCCAACCCCCTTGGACCGCTGGTGTCGATGCTGTTCGCCGACCGGATCGAGCGCAAATGGCTGATTTGCGCCTCCGCCTCTTCAATCGCGATTGTCGGCATTCTGTTCTCGCAACAACGTGATCCGGTCATCCTCATAGCATTCGGGATCCTGCTGACGCTGCTCAACACCTGCATGTCATTTTCTTACCGCACCTACCAGGCCGAGATGTTCCCGACCCGCATCCGCGCACGCGCCATCGGCATGGTGTATTCGGTCAGCCGGGTGAGCGCGATGCTGTCAGGCTTCATGATCGCGTTCTTCCTGAAAGATTTCGGTATCGCCGGGGTGTTCACCCTGATCGCGGGCTCGATGGCTATTGTGGTCATCACCATCGGCGTGTTCGGGCCACGTTCCAATGGGTTGCAACTGGAGCAGATTTCTCGCTAGGTATTGGCGGGGGTTATTCCCCTGCACAGCCGCCCTTGCCTTACTGCCACGGCGCGGGCGGCCCTCTCCATCAATAGCCCGATTCAAACATGCGCAGGAAGTTTCAAATCGTTCTTCTCACCCAGCGCTCGTCCTGCCAACCCTCCCAACAAGCCACCCACAAGCGGCGCAACCCAGAACAGCCAGAGCTGGCCGATGTATTCCCCGCCTGCAAACAGCGCAGGGCCGGTACTGCGTGCCGGATTGACGGACGTGTTGGTGATGGGTATCGAGATCAGGTGTATCAACGTCAGCGTCAGGCCAATGGCTATGGGCGCGAACCCGGCCGGCGCGTTCGTGCTGGTGACCTTCATGATGATCAATAGAAAGAAAAACGTTAGAAGCGCCTCTGCCAGCAAACATGACAGCAAGTTGTAATGACCAGGGCTCAAATCCCCATAACCGTTGGCCGCAAAACGACCCGGCTCAAAGGTTGGCGAGCCGGAAGCAATTGCATAAAGCATCGCCGCCGCAGCGATAGCCCCAATGACTTGCGCGACGATATAAGGCATGACCTCTGCGGGCGCGATTCGACCGCCCATCCATAGCCCGACGGTTACCGCAGGATTAAAATGCCCTCCCGAAATGGGGCCCACCGCGTAGGCCATCGTAAGGACAGTCAAACCAAAGGCTAACGACACCCCTGCAAAACCAATCCCCAATTGAGGAAAGGCCGCAGCGAATATCGCACTGCCGCAACCGCCAAACGTAAGCCAGAAAGTCCCAAGAAACTCTGCCGCCATCTTCCTTTTCATAAGATTCGCCCTATCGAGTGATCACTGGATGTGTAGAAACTCGCCTGACCACTGATAAAGCACAGGTTGGGAGCAGCATAGACGGGTATTAGGCTGATCGACGATTGTTCAAGCGCGTGCTGACTTGAGAAAAGGAATGGCGATAAATGTCGTGCTCTTTATTCGATACATCCCGTTGTAGTCTTCGATTATCTTAAGCCGGGTTATCGTGCTGGCTGAACGCTCTCCCCTGTTTGTTCCGGGCTTTTGTTACCCACAAAAAGCGTAAGCATTGCCGGACCCTGAATGCATCCAGCCAGAGCCAGTATGAATAACTCACACTGCGCCCCGACAAACAGCGATTTTAGCCCTCCAAAAAATACCGGGGCGAAAGCGTAGCAACCTTGTGCAGTGGCAACGATCAGCGTCACCACGCGGTTAACTTGCTGACGGGTGAACTCTGACTGAGCGATGAGTGGCGGCAGGGACGTTGCATTACCAATACCCATGCCGAAAAGAACCATGCCTATCCAAAGCAGCGCGGGGAACGTGCCTATGCCCATCAAACTCAGGCACCCTGCGAGCTGGCAGCCATAGCTCACACCGGCAATGGTGCGGCGATTGGTGCCTGGAGATATAAGCCAGCTGGACAAAAACCTTCCCGCTAATGCTGAAGGAAGGCTCGTGTTTCCAGGCGGCGCGGGTGTTCATTTTCATCCGTGAATTAGCGTAAGGCGGCCACCCAGTCCAATGAAGGTAGCTGTCATAGCACAGAGCGGTAACACCCTGCCGGAAAGGTCAGATGCTGCACTCAGTATCCGTGGCCGCCGCCATTCCCGATTGACAAAAGTTTCCAGGGTTTGAGCGCGGACCCAATATCTGAAACTGATGTTCGGCTCATGCGAGTCGGATCTTCGAGACTTACCGACAACCTGACAAGTCGATCGTAGCCATGAGGACACCTTGAAAAATAGAGCGGTACGTCCATGCAGCTGGAAGTGACTGAATCGTGATGTTTGATCGTAAGCGCCAAAACGGCGGAGCTTCCTCACTGGCGTACATTGAAAGAAAAAGTCGGGATCGAACACTGGCCGCAACTAACAACCAATTGACGATTGGATATGGGCAACCCCCCGTCGACTGTGCCACGAAAACATCCGTGTGAGACTCATATGTGGACTACGCTTCGCACTCAAGGCTGGAAAGTTCAGATTCTTTCAGGGCACTGAAAAAAATCTGACCTTTTCCCTAAGTGCTACAGGGAGTTATGACCATGATGTTCTCGCATTGCACGCAGTCCTCCTCACAACCCTATTGGGAGGGTGACGATACTCTGGTAGGCAAGAAGCTCAGGATACGACGCAACCGGGTCGTTCACGCCGGGGTCGGTATCCTGGGGGCTTTCGCGCTCGGTCTGCTGCCCACTCCGGCCATTTCAGCCACCGATACCGCAACGTTCGCCGTCTCCGCAAACATTGTAGCCAGTTGCGGGATCACGGCCTCTCCCTTGGCCTTCGGCGCCTATATAGGCGTGCAAACCGATGTCGAGTCCAGCCTCTCGGTCAACTGCACCAACACGACGGCCTATAGCGTCGGCCTCGGTGCCGGAACGAGCGGCGGAACCGCGACAGCCCGGCAGATGCAAATGTCCGGTACTCCGGCTATCAAGCTGTTCTATGCGCTGTATTCGGACACCACGCGGTTGATCAATTGGGGCGACACCGGTGGCACTGGTGTTACCACCGGAACCGGCAGTGGGTCCGCCCAGGTGATCCCGGTCTATGGCCGGATGTCGGCAGGGCAGCTTAGTCCGCCCGGCACCTACGCCGACACAATAACGGCCACCGTCACCTTTTGACCTCAAGGGCCGTGGTCAGGCCCGCTTAATGTTCTTCCCGTGCCGATCTGGTCGATCATTAATTCGGCATCACCCAATTTCAAGTAACAGAATCCCTCCTCGGGACGTTCATACACGCACGTGAAACCGACGATGTCTTCAAATAAGCATGCGGATCATGCCCATTTAGTCCCGCAGACTGGATCACGCTCATGATCGCTGCCGTCCATTTGCCGCTGCGCAACGACCCAGCGAAGCCAACCCTTGCGCCCAAAAGCCCAAGGTCGAAGTTGGTTGTCGGGTAGTCAGACGCGGTTACCCGCGTCCAACCCCCTAAGAACCGTGCATGCGAGTTTCCCAGCACACGGCTCAAGCCTCTGCAAAGGCACTGTTAAGTACCCGGCTATACCTCTTGGAC
>Ga0209888_1000143_pt1 | contig 46596 bp, 17 predicted proteins | sample OrgsoiDNA_201059_FD_185807 | JGI IMG/M metagenome (GOLD analysis project Ga0209888, IMG submission 185807) | Permafrost soil microbial communities from the Arctic, to analyse light accelerated degradation of dissolved organic matter (DOM) -... | ecosystem: Environmental > Terrestrial > Soil >...
ATCCAGTTCTGCGGCCCCACCGGTACCGATGCGGTGGAAGCGGCGCTGAAACTGGTGCGTACGGCCACGGGGCGCAGCACCATCCTGTCCTTCCAGGGCGCATACCACGGCATGAGCCAGGGCGCCTTGAGCCTGATGGGCAGCCTGGGGCCGAAAAAGCCGCTGGGTGCACTGCTCGGCAATGGCGTGCAGTTCCTGCCGTATCCCTACGATTACCGTTGCCCGTTCGGCCTGGGTGGCACGCAGGGGGTCAAGGTCAACCTGCATTACCTGGAAAACCTGCTGAACGATCCCGAAGGCGGTGTGCAGCTGCCGGCGGCGATCATTGTCGAAGCGGTGCAGGGCGAGGGCGGCATGATCCCGGCGGACCTCGACTGGCTGCGTGGTCTGCGACGCATCACCGAGAAGGCCGGCGTAGCGCTGATCGTCGACGAAATCCAGAGCGGTTTCGGGCGTACCGGCAAGATGTTCGCCTTTGAACACGCCGGCATCATTCCGGACGTGGTGGTGATGTCCAAGGCCATTGGCGGCAGCCTGCCCCTGGCGGTAATGGTCTATCGCGACTGGCTCGACACCTGGGCTCCGGGTGCCCATGCCGGAACCTTCCGTGGTAATCAGATGGCCATGGCCGCCGGCTCCGCGGTGATGCGTTACCTCAAGGAGCACGACCTGCCGGCCCACGCGGCGGCCATGGGCGCGCGCCTGAGCGAGCACCTGCGCACCTTGCAGCGGGACTTCCCGCAATTGGGCGATATCCGTGGACGCGGCCTGATGCTGGGGGTCGAACTGGTCGACCCGAGCGGTACCCCGGATGCCCAGGGCCATCCGCCGGCCTTTGCGCGCCTGGCGCCGCTGATTCAGCGTGAGTGCCTCAAGCGCGGGCTGATTCTTGAACTGGGTGGGCGTCACGGTGGCGTGGTGCGGTTCCTGCCGCCCCTGGTGATCAGCGCGGTGCAGATTGACGAAGTGGCGCGGATTTTCGGCGATGCGCTGGCGGCGGCAGTGGCCAGCCTCTAATTTTTTGCCGGGCTTCAACGTTTCCTTCTACACGAGCGCTGCGCAGCGGGCGCAGCCTCATCCCCACACAACGGAGAACAGCAATGACTTCAGTATTTGACCGCGACGACATCCTCTTCCAGGTAGTGGTCAACCACGAGGAGCAATATTCCATCTGGCCGGACTACAAGGCGATCCCCAATGGCTGGCGCACCGTGGGTAAAAGTGGTTTCAAGAAGGAGTGCCTGGACTATATCGAAGAGGTCTGGACCGATATGCGCCCACTGAGCCTGCGCCAGAAAATGGAAGCGCAGGCTCTGGCCGGCTGAGGGTTGGCCCCCGTTCCAGAAGGCTGGTCGGGGGCCGCTTCTCAGAGATCGGAAAAGACGCTATAGGCAGTCAGACCTACATGTTGGGTCAAATGACTGCTCAGTTCGTCCAGGCTGTCGAACAATCTGGTTTCGTCATAACCCCATCGTCCGTGGTTGATGTACAACTTGCCGGTCGGGTTGCGCCGGATGGGCGTCACCGTCAACGAGCGATCCTTTGAGCGATTGACGAGCACCGGGCCGTTCGCCGTCTCGTCGATGAAAAACATCCCGGGTCGAGTGAGTTGCGGATGGGTGTCGAGCCTGGGTGTTGCGGGAATGGGAATAACGCCAGGGAGTTCAGCAACCTGTACATGGCCTGTGCCCTTGAGCCCCCAGACCAGATCCGCGAGGCTGTTGTATTGCAAGCCGTTGAACAGGGGGCCGTGGGGTATGGAGTATTTGCCATCCTCTACCTGGATGATGGTCTCCTCGAAGTGATCCTCGCCCATGCGATAACTTCTCTGTACCAGTATGAAATGGTTGCCCTGTCTTTCAATCAGGAAGTCCGGCTCAACTTCATGCCAGCCCAGGCAGCTCCTTGGGTTCTGCGTAGCCTGCTGACCGGGGGGGAAATCAACGTTGACCTCCAGCGCCAGATCCGAACGGACATATTCGTTACGACCATAAACACGCTCTACGTACCCGGGATCGGCACTTATCTTCGCTGTGGCCCGCGATCCTATGGCGACGGTCCGCACGCCAGGGGCACCTTGCAGTTGCGCAAGGCCCGGCACCCCCCTGGCGGTGCTGGCGTGGACGTTCAGCACCAGTGCCAGCCATTTGTGGGCACCGTGGCGTTGTTGATCGCTGTCGATGATTTTGTGGGCGACGTAGTTGAAGCTGGGCACATTGTGTTGCTGGTTTTGTTTCCTGTAGCTGGTGGCCATGTCGAGAGCCTGAATCTTGATGCCGTGCTTGCGAGCACTGATCAGCAGGCTTTGTAGTGAATATTCACTCCTCAGGCCAAACGCCTGGCGTATCTCTTCGGCGACAAGGGTCTGTTCAAAATGCCTGGGCAGGATGCCTGTTGCATGAAAACTGTCGATAAAAGGCTGGTCGAGGTCTGCCAGCAGATTCTGCACATAAAGTTTTTCAACCTTGAGTGTCGACAGTGTCTGCATATTTTCGATCAGAAACTTCTTGGCGGTGAGGGACCCCAGGTCAGCACTCAGTACCAGGCCATTATTGTTTTCATAGAGCCTTTCAAGGATCCGTGATGCCGTGCTGTCGGCTGGCAGCTGGGGAATCTGCGGCTTGATCTGGCGGCTGCCGTCGTACCGCCAGAAAAACGCGTTGCTGGTGCGTTTCAGGCGGTCCTCACGTTGAAGAAAGTCAATGATGGCGCCCTGACCTTCGACTCGCTCGTTAGGGGCGATGTGGGTTCTGACCACGATATCTTGCGGGCTTCGAATCCGGCCTTGCAGTGCGTTTCGGTAGGCGAGAGGCACTTCAAGGGCCTCTCGCCATGGCACCTTCACGGACACCTTCAGGTCGGGCCTGACGAGGTTCATTGGCCTGCCCGCGTTATCCAGCAGAGCAGGGACCGCGTGTATTGCGGATCTGCCAATGGCGTCGTCGATCTCCAGTCCTATAACCCCTTGCAGTCGGCTCAGTCCTGGTGTGCCTTCGGGGCCATAGCCTTTGGCGTGATGATTCATCACCAAGGCCAACCACTTGCCCTGGCGACCACTCGGTTGATCGGCCTTGATGACTTGATAGGTATGGTAGTTCAGGGCTGTTGCACGAGTGATCATGTTCGGATCGAGTACGTCGAAGGATTCACTCGCGGCACAATCCAGCGCCTGAATCCGAATGCCGTGGGCGCGTGCGACGCTGATCAGGTTGCGGTAACTGCAGGTGCCTGCTGGCGCATTGCCGTAGTCGCCGTCGAGTGTGCGCAGGTAATTGTCCAGGGTGTCGCTCAGGGTCCCGGTCTTATGGAAGGCCTCCAGGGGAACCTGTTCGACATCCGTTCTCAGGCGTTCCAGGTAGAGCGTCCTGACACCCTGTTCAGCCAATGTCGCCATATTGCTGATCAGGAACAGCTTGCTGCCTGAATCGGTATATCTTTCGCCGATGACCAGCCCTTCGGCGTGTCGGTAGAGTGTCTCGATCAGGACCCGGTCGCTCGTAGTGGGGCTCAGCTCAGGCACCGGCGGACGATCAGGCAACTTGTGGGTCTTGAAGAAACTCTCGGCATCGGCCAGCAACCGTGAGCGGTGTTGCAGGAGCGTCTGGTCGTTGGCGATTTCGTTGGGATGTCCGCCATCCGCAGTCGGGCTTTTTTCCGGCTGAGGCGTGGCTGGGTGTCGCGCTGGCAGTTGATATTGGCGCAATGCCGTTGCGGCGCTGTTTTCTTTCCAGATATCGCTATCCGCGACCCGATACAAGGCCGGGCCCGAGGGCCAGTATTCTTCCTTGGCCTGGGCGCAGTAGGACCTGACGCTTTCGTCATAGCGGACCATGACGACCCGGCCATCTTCGAGATTGACGAACTTGCGCTGCTGGGCCACGCGGAACCCGTCGCTGTCGGCGGGCGGCAGGCCTTTGGGCGCGGACCTCGAGTAGGCGCTCAAGGGGCGGCCCGGCGACAGGCTGTTGGCAACGGGACCGGCGATGCTGCTGATGGCAATGGGGGGCGCGCCGGGGATCGGTGCGACGGGAACAACTGCCGGCCGTCCGTCCGGTATGTTCTCTGATGCCCTCGGCAGCTGCGGGGCGACGTTGCGGGGGCGGCGATTGGGTATCGCCGGGCTGATCTCGGGGAGTCTGATGGCCGGCAGATCGGGTTGTCCGGTGCCGGAGGTGCCGGGGCGAATCGGGGTTCTGGGGGACATGACGAAATCCTTTCGTTGATCGTGGTCTCACGGGGGCCAGCCAACGGCGCGTCTTGCGCCGCGGGCAAGCCCGGTCCGGTGTTGCTCGGGTTGTGCTGGAGGCCCCGCGCGGCTAGCGCGGGGTATGGATAAACAGGTCCGCGGGGTCGATAAGGGACGATTCGTCGTTGTCGGTACGCCACTGCTGCGTCGCCGTGTCGTAGACAATCGTGTCGTAGGCCGTCCGGGAGCGCGCACTTGAGGTCGACCCGCTGATCACCCTGAGCCCTTTGATGCTGACGCGACTGCTGGCCAGTTGATCGTCCGCCTGATGCCGTTCGATACAGCGTTTGATGGCGTCCAGATCGGCATGGGCGCGGGCATCCAGTTCATGCAGCACAAGCTGATCGAAGATCCGATCCACCTCATACCGGGAGCCGGATGTCAGGACGAGGTAGATCAGGTCCACGGGTTGCAAGGGATCGTCGTGCGCCGGCAGCAGGAAACGCATATTGCCGACCCATAGCTGCTGGCTGGCGATCCTGATATCGCCGGGCGTTACCATCTGCCCGCTGGCCTGGGTATGGATGTACCAGGTCGACGCATTGGCGATTTTTGCCAGGGCGCCGGGCGTCGACAGGCGGATGGTCGCACCGGCGCAGGGGTAGAGTTCATAGGCTGAACTCATGCCCTCCAGGGTGTAGATCGTCGAGTCGCTGCCGGCTTTGAAGTCGACGCGCTGCGGGTGCTCTTTCAGCAAGGCGCTCTGGTTTTCCGGCGAGCGGAACAGGTAGTGGCCGGTACGCCGGCGTAATGAGCCACGGCCATCAATGGTCCTGAGGCCCGGGTTGCGCTGGTCATCGAGATAGCTGGAGGTTGGCGCGCCGACCCGGTACGAACTGCCATCGCGCAGCACCAGGACAATCCCATGGTTCAGGTCGAACCCCGTGGTATGCAGAGCGGCACCGACATCGGTCGCTTTGCCCGCGCCCTCGACCACCCAGTCCTTGAGCGTCAGTTGTGTCTGGTCGTTGAACCGCAGGACCAGGCTGGCCTCGCTGTAGCTCAGGTAGTTGAAGGCGCCGCTGCTCGTCGATTGCACCTGGTAGCGCGCGCCGACCTGCTCGATCTCATCGCTGTCGTAGTCGAGGAACAGCGTGGTTGAAGATTGCGCGTTGTCAGGTGCGACCTGGAAGGTCGTGTGCAGGGTCTGCCTGGCGATGAAGTAGCCGCTGGTCGAGGCGCCGGGAAGACTGTACTCGCCGCCATTGACGGGCTGCGGTGCCGGCGGGAGTTGTCCGAGGATCAGCACCGTGGCGCGGATATCCTGATCGTCCGTGCCTTCCAGCGTGGCCGGCAGGTCGGGTTTGAGGGTGTGGCCTTCCCGGGTGACAAACAACAACAGGTCATTTTGCAGTTGCCGCCCGCCGTCATGTTTATAGACACCCCTGATGGTCAGTTGGTGACTGGGCAGCTCGCCATTTTCGTCACGCAATGAGGTGACGACCAGCGCGGTGTCGACGATGCGCCAGCTCTGGATACGCTCCATGGGCCAGTCCAGTTCGAGGGTGCTGGGTTCACCCCCATCCTCGTCGAGGATCACGGTTCTTCCCGTAGGGGTAATCCGGTAGTGGTCCTTGCCGGCGCCGCCGGCGACCCTGCTCTCGGTGCCCTTGAGCACGAAGGTGTCGTCACCGTCGCCGCCGCTCGCCTGGTCGTCCGAGCCCAGCAGGGTGATGTGGTTGGCCTGCGAGTTACCGTTCACGCGGCTACTGCCACCGGCAAGGGTTTCGACATGCTCGATGGAGGCCAGCGTGGCATAGGCGACCGGGTCGAGGTCGGCGGCGTTGCGCCGCAAACCCAAGGTGCCGCTGTCCAGGTCAACCGCGTGGCCGACGAAGGGGAGGTTATGGCGCGAGGGCACCTGCCCTTGCAGCGACAGCGTATCCTGGCCGTCGCCACCCTGTAGCGTACTGATGGCGTGCACGCTGGGGACGGTCAGGGTTGCCTGGGCCTGGAACAGAAAGGCGTCATCCCGATCGCCGCCGGTCAGGGTCTTTTTGCCGGTCGAAAAGGCAAAGTAATTGGGTTTGTCACGCACGCCGATGACCCGGTCGTTGCCGCCACCCAATTGCCAGAGCAGGCCCTTTTTTTCCCCAGGCGTTCCGCTGACCAGGCCCGGGACTTGCGCCAGGCCCTTTGAGGCGTCGATGACATCGTCAGCCTCGCGGACAACCGGCGTATTGACGGTCGTATAGGGCTGTTCCTGGCCCTCATCCCAGCGAAATGCCCAGTGTTTCACGGGCTCAAGCTCAACGTGGAAGCTGCCGTTCACGACCCCGGCGAGGGTCTCCTTCATTTCCACTTCGAGCAGTGCCCTGGCACGGGTTTCCAGGGCCTTGCCATAGTCGACCCGGGTGCGCTCGATCAGGTAGCGGTCCATGACCTCCTGGTCCAGCGCCTGGCCGGTAAAGGCGAACCAGCCCGAGCGCCAGCGTTCGTTGACGGTCAGTTCGATATAGTCGTCGATATCGTCGACCTGGCGTACGGCGCTGTAGATCTTCGCACCGACGATCAGTACCGCGCACGCCACCAGGCCGAGTGGGCCGGCGGCGCTGAACCCGGCGGCGGCGGCCGCGCCGAGTGCCAGGGACAAGGCGGCGCTGGCAATGCTGAACCCGGCCGTGACGTAATGGTCCATGGCCTCCTTGCCGCTGGCCTTGGCGGCATTGTTGAATGCCACCACGGCACCGTGGATATCGAACGGCAGGGTCAGCACATTGCCCAGCAGGCCGGCACTGCGGCTGACCAGCAGGCCGGCGGAGGTGGCGCGAAAGCCCTGGAAAATCCTGCCGCCCTGGCTGAGCAGGGCTTCCCCGGTTTTCCTCAGGCCGCGCTCGACCAATATGGAGGTCAGCTCGGCGCCAATGCTGCCGGCATTCACGGCCGCCTCGGTGACGTCGCGTTTTTTCAGCGCTTCACGGATGCCGACCAGGCCGCTGTAGATCCCGTAGGCCTGCATGCCGGATCCCGCCGTGAGCATGCTGCGGCTCTTGGCGGTATCGATCCAGCTCGGCAGGCTGAAGGTGACATATTTATGCGTGAGGATTTGCAGGTTCTGCAAGCGCACCAGCAACTGATTGAGATGCTTCATCAGGTGGGCGGCCAGCGCCGGTTTTTCTGTTCCGAGCAGGGGCGGTGCCTGCAGGGAGCGTTGCGAGCCTATTTCAAACAGCACATCAATTGGGCGCTGATTGGCATCGTCTCCTGTCTCCAGATGCTGTTGCAGTTCATCCGGATCGAACTGCAAACCCTCGATCAGGGTCCGGCCACTGCCCTGGAGTTGCGGGTCGGCGCTGTCGAGGGCACGCCCGCTGAGCCTGGCGCCCATATCGTAGAGTTCCACCCGACTGATAACGAAGGTGTCCAGGGTGACCGGTCCCAGGCGGGTGTCCAGCTCGGCGAGGCCGGTCCGGCCCCTGGCCGGTGAGGGGGCAGGGCGGGTGGAAGGCTGTTTGACGGCAGGGTTTGCCACAAGGTCCGAGATGACAATGCCATCGACGGGCCTGGCGACCCGATCATCCCTGCTGAGTGTGTTGGCCATGGATAAGTCCTTTTATCGTGAGTTTTGAGGAAACGCACGAAGGAGTATCTCCAGGGGTGTTTTTGCGCCTGAGGTATTTGTTTATGGTTTCAGCCTGTCCTTGTCGGGGATGAGCGGAATTTTCGGTGGGACAACGCTTGCCTACAGGGGGGCCAGTTTCTCCAGCACTCGCGTGATCGAGTCTTCAAGCCCGGCCAGCGGGTCGGCGTTCTCCGTATCGAGCACCAGCAATGTGCTGCCGGCCTGGCTGATCGCCGACTTCACGGCTTCCGGAGGCTGGCGATGATCCAGTACCACCTTCACCTCGGCGTCCTTGAGTGTTGTGCTCAGTTTGGCCAGGGCCTCGGGCGTCCATTGCTCGTCGGCCCGGGCATCGACCTGGATCAGCTCCAGGTTGAGCCCACCCACCAGGTAGTTGAAGCGCTCGGAGAGACTGAACACACTCAGGTTATCGGCTTTGGCCAGCCGTGCTTCGCTGTCGGCGCTGAGCTTGAGCAGCCGCTGCTTGAGGGCCGCCAGGCTGCTCTCGATCTTTGGCTTGGCCTCGGGGGCCAGGCGCACCAGGTCGGCGGCGATCACATCAGCCATCCTTCCGAGGTTGTTGCTCGACAGCCAGGGCTGGCTGTTCAGGCCGTCCACGCCGTTGCCCGGCTGCACCGCGATACCCGCCAGGCCGCCGTCCACCGGACGGGCCGCATCGACTTCGACGATCCGTACATTGCTGCGCCGGGCCATGGGGTAGAGCGGATCCTCGGGCCATAGCGAACGCAGCCCGATCACCGCGTCGGCATTGTTCGCCAGCTTTTGCAGGGCCGGGGCCCCGCGTCCGCTGAAATAGGCGCTCTGGCGACTGCCCGGCAGGTTGGCGTCGGCGGCACGTTGCAGTTCCACGCCGGTGTCCTTGAGCAGGATCTCGCCCAGGCCGTAGGTGATCGGCAGGCTGGCGAGAATGCGCACCGGCTTGGCGGCGCCGGCGTGCAGCGCCACGGTACCCAGGCCGTGATTGGCGGTGATCTGCATCGGTGCCGGGGTGGCGAATGACGATGCGCTGTACAGGCTACTCAGGGTCAGGGCGAGCGCCAGGGGGCGAAAAATAGGCATTTATCCAATATTCCCTTTGAGGCTGGGCACGGTGCCACGGGCAATCGCCGCGAGGGCGAAGGCGATACCGGCCATCAGGATGATCGCCGCGCCGGACGGCACGGGCAGGTCGAACAGGATCGGCAGCAGGATGCCGCACAGGGTGCTGACGGTGGCAATCGCCACCGATATCCAGAAGAACCCCTTGAGCGACTGGCTGAGCAGGCGCGCGGCGGCGGCCGGAATCACCAGCAGGGCGCCGACCAGGATCGCGCCGATGACTTTCACCGCCGCCACGGTAATCAGCGTCACCAGCACCACGAACAGGTAGTCGAGGGTTTTCACCGCAACGCCGCGCACCGCCGCCAGTTGCGGATTGAAACTGGCGAGCATGATGCGGTTGTACAGCGGCAGGCTCAGGCCCATCACCAGGCTGCCGACAATCAGCAGCACCAGCAGGTCGTTGCCGTTGACCGTCAACACCGAGCCGAACAGCACGTTTTCGAGGATATGCACATTGATCTTGCCGGCCAGCACCAGCAACAGGCTGGCACCGAGGGCCAGGGACACCGATAGAAACACCCCGATCAGGGTATCCGGCGCCAGGCCGGTGCGGTTGCGCAGGTAGTTGAGCAGCACGCCGAACAGCAGGCAGTAGCCGAACAGGCTGCCGTAGGGGCCGGTGTAGGGTTCGCCGAGCAGGATGCCGATGGCGACGCCGGTCAGGGCCGCGTGACCCACCGCTTCGGAAAAGAACGCGAAGCGCTTGACCACCACCAGGGTGCCGAGGCCGCCCAGCACCGGGCCGATCAACAGCCCGGCGATCAGTGCGTTGACCACAAAGCCATAGGCCAGCGCCGCCGGCAGGAAACCGGAAGAGGCCCAACCCTGGATCATCAGGCGAAAAGCTTCATAGCTCATGCTCGAGCCTCCTCGCTGACGCTACGCGGATGGGTGGAGAACAGGGTCAGCAGGCGGTCCGGGGTCAGTGCCTCGGCCGGCGAGGCGTCGAACAGGATTCGGCGATTGAGCCCGGTGACCCGGTCGGCCAGGCGCTTGACCGCTTCCAGGTCATGCTCGATCCACAACACGGTGATGCCGGCGCGGCGCCAGTCCACCAGCAGGCGTTCGAAGACCTGGATGCCGGCTTCGTCCAGGGCGGACATCGGTTCGTCGAGCACCAGCAACTGCGGCTCCGGAATCAGTCCCTGGGCCAACAATACCCGCTGCCGTTCGCCGCCCGACAAGGCGCCCATGCGGCGCTTGCGCTTGTCCTGCATGCCGACCCGTTCCAGGGCCTCGCCAATCGCCCCGGCGAAATGCCGGGACAAACCGAGAAAGGCCGGGCGGCGCTGGCACATGGCGGCCATGAAATCGTCGACGGTCATCGGCAGGCCGCGGTCGAACTCCAGGGCCTGGGGGACATAGCCGATGATGCCGGGGGCGCCCGGCCATTCCAGGCTCAGGCGTCCCTGATGGGGCATCTGCCCGAGCAAGGTCTTGATCAACGAACTCTTGCCGCCACCATTGGGCCCGACCAGGGTGTGCACATGACCGGGGCGAACCTGAAAGCTGACCTGATCGAGAATGGTGGTGTTGCCCAGCACCAGATCGATACCGTCGAACTTCAGCGTCGGGCCGAAGGTCCGGGTGAGCAACTGTTCGGCAGCCGTCATGCCCCGGCCTCCTGAATCGCCCGGACCACGGTGTTCAGGTTGTCGGTCATTTCCTTCTCGTACTTGTCGGCGCTGTAGTCGCCATAGGAAATATGCGACAGCGGGTAGATCCGTACCCCCGACTCGCGGCGGATGGTCTCGACATAAGTGGACGGGAAGTCCAGCTCCGAGAAGATCACCTTCACATCCAGCTCGCGCAGTTGGTCGATGGTCTTCTTCAACTGGCTCGGACTCGGTTCGATGCCGTGGGCCGGCTCGACCACCGCGGTGACTTCCAGGCCGAACTCGCGCAGCAGGTAGTCATAGGCCGCGTGCACCGTCGCCACCCGCAGGTCGGCGTTGGGCGCCTGGGTCAGCTTGGCCAGGGCGTCGGCGCGGATCTGCCGAAGGCGCTTGCCGTAGGCCCGGGCGTTGGCGGTGTAGGTCTTGGCATTGTCCGGGTCGAGCTTGCCGAGTTCCCGGGCAATATTGTTGACCTGGGCGATGGAGGCGCTGATGGAGAGGAAGGTGTGCGGGTTGACCACCTTGCCGGCACCCCGGGCGGCGGTGCCGGTGGCGGCCAGCAGCGGCACGTTTTCATTGGCCTCGATCACGGGGATATCGGGCTTTTCGCTGGCGGCGATCATGCGGTCGGCGAAATCGTCATGGCCGACGCCATTGACCACGATCACATCCAGCGTGCCGATGCGCTTGATGTCCTCGGCCCGGGGCTCGTAGGCATGGGGATTGAAGCCGGCCGGGATCAGCGGCACCACCTCGGCCTTGTCGCCGACGATATTCGCCACGTAGCTGTAATAAGGGTGCAGGGTGATGCCGATGCGCAAGCGCTTGGCCGGGTCGGCCTGGACCTGGAAGGACAGCAGCAGGGGCGAGAGCAGCAGCGCGAGCAACAGGCGACGGCGGCCGAACAGAGCTGAAATGGACATGGGTAGACAATCTTCCCTGGGGTGAGTCGGAAGGTTCAGTGCCGATGCTGGCGGGTCACGCCGGCGTCGAATTGCGCGACCACCAGCTGCCAGCCGCCGGCGATCAGGGCGCTGTCGCTCAGGTCGGCGGGGGCCGCCAGGTTGTTGCCGCGGTTGAGCCAGATATCCGGCGCGGCGTTTGTATCGCTGCCGACCCGCATCAGGAACGAACCGGCGGTGGCCGTGGCGTGGCTAAGGCCGAAGTAGGCGCGCTGGTCGAGCAGGCGCCAGGCGTGGCCGCCGCGACTGACCGAGCTGGCGTCCTGGGCGAAGGGGGCAAAGCCTTCTTCGCCGAGTTGCTCGGGGGCGGGCAGGGCCTGCTGGTCCTGCTGCAGTAGATGGATCTCGTCGAGGGTGACCCGCAGGTCTGCGTAGATGCCCTGTTCGCCGGCACTCAGGTCGCGGCGCGCATCCACCTGATAGGCCGCGAGGGTGCTGACGTTCTGCTGCTCGCCATGCAGCGCCACCACGGAGCCGGCGACCAGCAGCACGATCAGGCAGAACAGCAGCACGTAGAGGGTTTCATGGCCGGCCCCGGCGGGGCGGACGATCTGGGTGGTCGAGGTGCTCATGGGGCTTCGATATCCGCATGGTCGATTTCGACGATATGCCCGGGACCGGCGTCGAACAGCACATAGAAATCGCTCGCCGGCTTCTTGAAGGTCAGGGTCGAGTCCTGCCCCAGCTTGCCCGGCAGCAGGATGCTTTCGTCATAGCCGATCACGTCCAGGGTCACCCCGGTGGCCGCGCTGCCATCGGAGAAACCGCCCTTGCATTGAATCTGTTCGGCATCGATCTGCTTGCACTCGCAGATCGGATTGTGGGCCAGGGCGCTGCTACTGAAACCGGCGGCCAGCAGCAGGAGGCCGGTGGCAAGCGTCTTGGGTGGCGTGAGGTTCATTTCCGCGCTCCTTGTTTGTCCAGCCAGGCAATGGTGGCCGGGGAGGCCTGGCGCAGTGGAAGAGAGGCCTGGTGCACCGAACCGTCCCAACCTTCGAGGGTGATCCACAGCTCGGCATCGTTCTGGGTCCGGTCGGGAATCGGTACCACGGCATTCATGCGATAGGCGGTGCCGAAGAAGATCACCCCGGCGGCGCGCAGGCTGCGGGGTTTGCCCACCCGCAGGTAGGTGGCCTTGACCTGTTCGCCGCAAGCGTCGCACAGGCGCGCGTTGAAGCTTTTCAGATAGCCGGCGGGTCCGTCGCGGCGCGGCCCTTCGTCCCAGAGCTCGGCCATTTCCAGGCTCCAGGGGCCGACCTGGACCTGATTGAGATGCTTGCCCAGGCCGGTGTCGCCACGGAACAGCGCGGCATCGGAAAAGTAGCGCGGCATAAAGCCCAGGGGGATCAGCACCAGCAGGATGTTCAGGTGGAAGCGCCACTTGTGCCAGAAGCGGCTGAGGGGCGAGGGCGCCGGCAGCACACTGTCCTTGCTCATGGGGTCACCTCCGCGGTCTCGGCATTCCGGGCGGCGTGGGCCTTGGGTGCGGGCACGCGCTCGGTCCTGCTGCTGCGCTTCAGGGCCTGGGCGGTGGCCAGGGCGGTGCGCTTGGTCCAGATCAGCAGGCCGCTCAAGACCATCATGCTCAGCACCAGGCCGAAGAAGAACCAGATCAGCTTGATCCACAGGCCGCCGAAATCCCCGGTGTGCAGCGGTCGCATCGACTCGGTGACGAACTCCAGGTTGTTGCGATCCGAGAGCAGGCGCGATTGTTCGATCCTGCCGTTGTAGGGGTTGATCTCCAGGGTCTGGTACATCAGCGGATAACCGCTACGGCCGCCCACTTCGATGGGGCTGAAGGCATTGCTGGGCAGGCTGACGAAGCTTGAGTCGAGCCCGGGAACCCGCTGCTGGGCGATGCGCAGGGCTTCATCGGCACCGAGCATCGGTGCCGGCCGGCCGTCGGGCATCAGCGGCGCGCTGTCATGGGAAATGATCGCCGGGATCGGCCGGCTGGCGAAGCTGATCTGGTTGTCGGCGAGGATCGCCTGGATCAGGAACCAGGTGCCGGTGATGGAAATCACCGCGATAAACCAGATCGACCAGATGCCGCTCAGCCGATGGAAATCGCCCCAGAAAATCCGCGCGCCGTGGTTGAAGCGCAGGGTCGGCTTGAAGAAGCCCTTCCAGAAGCGCTTGTACACCACCAGCCCGGTGACCAGCGACGCCAGCAGCGGCAGCCCGAGCAGCGACACCAGGTACCAGCCCCAGCTGTAGCCGTTGACGAAAGGCACCAGCCACCAGCCGTGCAGGGCGCGGGTGAACTGCTTGAAGTCGAACTGCGGGCTGATGCCCTGGATCACCCCGGTATAAGGATTGACGTAGACGATCACCGAGCGGCCGTCGGGGTAGTTGATATCGGCGCGCAAGGCGAAATGCGCTTCGTCCGGGCGAATGATCTGCTGGACGATCACCTCGGGGTCGCTCTTGGCGATGGCGCCGATCACCTGGTCGAAGCTGAGCAGCGGCGCGTCGTCAAACGGCTTGCTGGCGCGGATTTCGGGATTGGCCAGCCAGACGATTTCCTGGCTGATCACCGCCAGGGTGCCGGTGACACAGACGATCAGGACAAAGAACCAGATGGGCAGGGCCAGCCAGCTATGGACCAGGAACCAGAGTCTTGAGCGGGATTTCTTCGAGGTGGAAGGCTTCGACATGGGAAAGCGGGGGCTCGATTTCTAAGGGTGTCATTTGGATAAGACGGATGAGCCCGGGAAAAACGTATACGGAAATGAAAGTAAATGTTTCTGCCTGCAAAACCGCGTTGGCCATTGAGCGACGTTGCCCGGTGCACCTAATTTCCCTGTACGGCCATCCGTTAATCGAAGCACAGCCAAGTGCGTGGTGCATTCGCGCGCCCCGCACTTGCGATCCGAGATCAAGGGAGAAGAGTCGTCATGAACAATGCATTGAGTTTGGATATCCGGCCGCTGCTGACCGGGTCGGGCACCTTGCCCATGCTGATCCAGGCGCCTGAACCCGGTCTCGACCTGCGCGAGGCGTTCGCCGAATGCAAGCCGCTGATCGACGCGCACCTGTACCGCAGTGGCGGGATCCTGTTGCGCGGCTTCGAGGTCGGCGGTGCCGAGGCGTTCCGCGAGTTCGCCGCCGGTTTCGGTCATCCATTGCTCAATTACGAGTTCGGCTCCACGCCGCGCAGCAACGTGACCAAGGGGGTCTACACCTCCACCGAATATCCGGCCCACCAGAGCATTCCGCTGCATAACGAGCAGGCCTACACCCTCGAATGGCCGATGAAGATCTGGTTCTACAGCATGATTGCCGCGCAGACCGGCGGCGAAACACCGATCTGCGACAGTCGCGAAGTCTATCGCCGGGTGCCGGCACGAATTCGCGAGCGGTTCATCAGCAAGGGCCTGATGTACGTGCGCAACTATGGCAACGGCCTGGATGTGGAGTGGAGCCAGGTGTTCAACACCGAAGACGAGGCGGTGGTCGAGGCCTACTGCCGGGCCCATTCCATCGAATGCGAATGGAAGGACGACGGCGAGTTGCGTACTCGCCAGCGCTGCCAGACGGTGGCCCGGCACCCGGTGACCCAGGACATGGTCTGGTTCAACCAGGCGCATCTGTTCCATGTCTCGAACCTGCAGCCGGAAGTGCGCGAGACCCTGCTCGACGCGGTGGATGAGGAAGACCTGCCGCGCAACGTCTATTACGGCGACGGCTCGGCCATCGAGGTCGACCTGCTGGACGAGATCCGTGGCGTGCTCGACGACTGCACCATCAGCTTTCCCTGGCAGGAAAACGATGTGCTGATGCTCGACAACATGCTCAGCGCCCACTCCCGTTCGCCGTTCACCGGCAAGCGCAAGGTGGTGGTGGCGATGGCCGAGGGGTACTCGCAATGAATCCGCGGGACGCACAGCAACTGGCCCGGCGTTTTATCGCGTTGCCCGAGGAAAAACGCCGGGTCTTCCTGGCCGCGATGGACCGCGAGGGCGTCGATTTCTCGTTGTTGCCCATCGTTGCCGGTGACGCCGTCGCCGAACGCGATGGCCTGTCCTATGCCCAGCAGCGCCTGTGGTTTCTCTGGCAGCTCGATCCCACCGGCGCGGCCTACAACCTGCCGATGGCCGTACGCCTGAACGGGGTGCTGGAATTGCCCGCGCTGGAACAGGCCTTCAGTGCCCTGGTGGCGCGCCATGAGTGCCTGAGGACCACCTTTGGTCAGGACGGCGAGCGGGCTTTCCAGCGTGTGGCCGAGCCGAGTGCGGTACGCATCGCCCTCAGCGATCTGTCCGCGCTGGCCCCGGAGTTGCGGGTGCAGCGCGCCCGGCAAGCCATGGCCGAGGAAGCGGGGCAGTCGTTCGATCTTGAGCAGGGGCCGCTGCTGAACATTCGCCTGCTGCGCCTGGCCAAGCAGGAACATGTGCTGTTGCTGACCCTGCACCACATCATCGCCGACGGTTGGTCGATGAATATCCTGGTGGATGAGTTCACTCGTTTGTATGACGCCTGCGTCGCCGGCCAGGCGCCTGGCTTGTCGCCCCTGAGCGTGCACTACCGTGACTATGCCCTGTGGCAGCGCAGCTGGCTCGAAGCTGGTGAGCGTGAACGGCAACTGGCCTATTGGCGCGGGCACCTGGGCGAAGAGCATCCGGTGCTCGAATTGCCCACCGACCGCGCCTATCCGGCCCAGGCCAGTCACCGTGGCGCGCGCCTGGAAGTGCAGGTCGAGGCGGATCTGCGCCAGCAGCTCAAGACCCTGGCCCAGCGCCAGGGCGTGACCCTGTTCGTGGTCCTGCTGGCTTCGTTCAAGACCCTGCTGTACCGCTACAGCGGGCAAACCGATATCCGCGTCGGCGGCCTGATCGCCAACCGTACCCGCAGCGAGACCGAGGGCCTGATCGGCTTCTTCGTCAACACCCAGGTCTTGCGCAGCGAGGTGTCTGGCCAGCAATCCTTTGCCGAGTTGCTGCAGCGCGTACGCGAGGCCGCCGCCGGTGCCCAGGCCCATCAGGAACTGCCTTTCGACGCCTTGATCGAAGCCTTGCAACCGGCCCGTAGCCAGAGCCACAACCCGCTTTTTCAGGTGATGTTCAACCACCAGCCGCTGGTCACCGATGTGCAGGGCAAGACCCTCGCCTGTGGGCTGCAAGTGCGGCATCTGGGCGCGGAGGAGGGCGCCGCGGGTTCGCGCGAGCACGCCGCCGCCAGCGACCTGATGCTGGAAACCCGCGAGGAAGGCGAGCAGTTGTTCGCCGCCTTTACCTACGCCACCGATATTTTCGACGGTGAGACCATTGCCCGCCTGGCCGGGCACTGGCGCAATCTACTGGCGGCTGTGTGCAACGATCCGCAACAGGCTGTTGCGCAGTTGCCGATGCTGGCGCCCGAGGAAATCAGCCAACTGTTGGACGATTCGACTGGCCAACCGGTGTTGGCCATTGATTCCGTTCTGCTGCCGCAATTGTTCGAGGCCCAGGTTCGGCGTACCCCTGAAACCACCGCGCTGATCCTCGCCGAGCCCGAAGGCGCGCCATGCCTGACCTACGCCGAACTGAACCGCCGCGCCAACCGCCTGGCCCACCTGTTGCGCGAGCGTGGCGTCGGCCCTGACGTGCTGGTGGGGCTCGCCGTGTCCCGCAGCCTGGAAATGGCCGTGGCCATCCTCGCCGTGCTCAAGGCCGGTGGTGCCTATGTGCCGCTGGACCCGCAAACCCCCGTCGAGCGCTTGCAGCATGTGTTGCAGGACAGTGGCCTGAAGCTGCTGCTGACCCAGAGCTCCTGGCTGGCCAGCCTGCCGACCTTCCAGGACGGCGAAATCCTCTGCCTGAACCAGCTCGACGACTCGGCGTTTTCCGACCACGACCTGTCGGCCAGCATCGACCCGCAGTCCCTGGCCTATGTGATCTACACCTCGGGCTCCACTGGCCGGCCGAAAGGTGTGGCGATCAGTCATGCCGCCCTGGCCGAGTTTATCGCTCGGGCCAGCGAATACAGCCAACTGGTGGATTCCGACCGGGTCCTGCAAATGGCTACGAGCAGCTTCGACGGCTTTGTCGAACAGTTCTTCCCGCCGCTGTGCCTGGGCGCTTGCGTGGTTTTGCGGGACGGCCGCCTGTGGGACAGTGCGACCTTGCATGGCGCGATCCTCGAACACGGCATCACCCTGGCGGACCTGCCGGCCGCCTACTGGCATCTGCTGGTCCAGGACTGGGCGGCCCGGCCGCCGCAACACTACGGCTTACTGCGGCAGATCCATATCGGCGGCGAGGCCATGGCGGTCGACGGCCTGCGCCTCTGGCCGCTCGCCGGCCTGGGGCACGTACGGCTGATCAACACCTATGGCCCGACCGAAGCCACCGTGGTTTCCACCACCCATGACTGCTCGGCACTCTTGCCCGAAGACGTGTCCTGGCGCGGCGTGCCCATCGGCCAGGGGTTGTCCGGCCGACGGCTGCTGGTGCTGGATGATGAGCTGAACCTGTTGCCCCAGGGCGCGGTCGGCGAGTTGTATATCGGCGGACCCGGCCTGGCGCGTGGTTATCAGGGGCAACCGGCCCTCAGTGCCCAGCGTTTTATCGTCGACCCGTTCAACCCCGGCGAGCGCCTCTACCGCAGCGGCGACCGTGCGCGCCTGCGCGCCGATGGTGCCCTGGAGTACGTCGGTCGGGTCGACCACCAGGTGAAGATTCGCGGTTTCCGTATCGAACTGGGTGAAATCGAAGGCCGCCTGTTGCAGTGCCCGGGTGTGCGCGAAGCTGCCGTGCTGGCGCTGCCGCTGACAGGTGGCACGCAACTGGTCGGCTACCTGGTGGCGGAGCAGGCCGCGGACGCGGCGACCCTGCGCCAGCAGGTCAAGACCTTGCTGCAAGGCCGGTTGCCCGACTACATGGTGCCGACCCACCTGCTGCTGTTGCCGCGCCTGCCGCTGACCCCCAGCGGCAAGCTGGATCGCAAGGCCTTGCCGCTGCCCGATCCAAGCCAGTTGCAGGCCCGTTACCGGGCCCCCCGCAGCGAGATCGAACGCCATCTCGCCGAGATCTGGGAACAGGTCCTGCAGGTGCCGCAGGTCGGGCTCGACGATCATTTCTTCGAATTGGGCGGGCATTCGTTGCTCGCCGCCCAGGTGATCGCGCGGATCAAGGCGCGCCTGGCGGTCAGCCTGCCGTTGCGCAGCCTGTTTGAAAACCCCTTGCTCGCTGACCTGGCCGTTGAAGTGGCGAGCCTCGCCGAGGGCGTCGGCGAGAACGATTGGGGCGATATGGAGCAGTTCATGAGTTCGCTGGAGGAGGTGGGAGCATGAGTGCCCAGGCCGCATTGAGTCTTGCCACACGTTTTATCGGCCTGCCGCTGGAGCAGCGGCGCCAGTTCCTCGCCCGCCTGAGCCAGCAGGGCAAGGATTTCAGCCTGCTGCCGGTGCCGGTCAGCCGCCATGGGCAGGCCGCAATTCCGTTGTCCTATGCCCAGCAGCGCCTGCTGTTTCTCTGGCAACTCGAACCGGACAGTGCCGCCTACAATATGGCCGCCGCCTTGCGTCTACGCGGTCAGCTGGATGAAAGCGCCTTGCAGCATGCGTTTGAATATCTGGTCCAGCGCCACGAAGTGCTGCGCACCCGCTTCCAGGTCGACGGCGAGCAACCGCGCCAGGTGATCCTCGACCGGCAGGCGCTGCCGCTGGAGCGGATCGACCTGACGGCCTGTACCGCCGAGACCCGTGAAGCCGAGTTGGCCGAACGGGTCGCCGTGCTCACTGCGCAACCCTTCGATCTGCTCGGCGGTCCGTTGCTGCGAACCAGTCTGATCCGGCTCGACGAGGAGCAATGGGTGCTGGTGGTGTGCATGCACCATATCGTCTCCGACGGCTGGTCGATGGACGTGATGGTCAAGGAGTTCGTGCAGGGCTACCAGGCCTTTTGCCAGAACCGCGAGCTCGGGCTGCCGGAACTGGCCTTGCAGTACGCCGACTATGCGATCTGGCAGCGCAGCTGGCTGGAAGCCGGCGAGGGTGAGCGGCAGCTGGATTACTGGCGGCGGCAACTGGGCGAGGAACAGCCGCTGCTGGACGTTGCCGCCGATTTTCCGCGGCCGCCGGTGCAGAGCTTCCAGGGCCAGACCCTGGGCTTCGATTTCGGCGCCGAGCGTTCCGCGCAGCTCCAGGCCTTTGCCCGCAGCCAGGGCCTGAGCCTGTTTATGCTGGTGCTCGGCGGGTACGCCTGGTTCTTGTCCCGGCACGCCGGACAGCGGGATATCCGCGTCGGTGTGCCCAACGCCAACCGCGGTCGGGCCGAGGTCGAAGGCCTGATCGGTTTCTTCGTCAACACCCAGGTGCTGCGTTGCGAGGTCGACGAGCGCGAGAGTTTCCTTGAGCTGCTGGCGCGGATCCGCGAAAGCAGCTTTGGCGCCCAGGCGCACCAGGAACTGCCGTTCGAACAGCTAGTGGATGCCCTGGCGCCGCAACGCAACCTGGACCACAACCCGCTGTTCCAGGCCAAGTTCAACCAGAACGTCGGTATGCAGAAACAGCGCACGCTGAGCCTGCCGGGCCTGCGGGTCGAGGAGTATCCGCTGCACAAGGACGGCACCCACTTCGACCTGGCCCTGGACATCACCGACGCCGGTAATCTGATTCACGGTGAGATGACCTATGCCAGCGACCTCTATCAGCCTTCGACCATCGAAGGTTTTATTGTTTCACTGCTCAGTCTGTTCGATGCGGTGCTGCGAGCCCCGCACGCGCCGCTGCTGAGCCTGGAAAACCTCCCACCGGCCCTGGCGCCGGAACCCCGTATGGCGGCGACGCCGGTGCTGCAACAGTGGAACGCCCAGGTGCAACACCAGCCCCAGGCGCTGGCTGCCCGCTGCCTCGACCAGACCCTGGGTTTCCTTGAACTGGACCAGGCGGCCAATCGCCTCGCCCATCATCTGCGCGACCAGGGTGTCGGCGTCGGCGAGCCGGTGGCCGTGCTGATGGAACGCTCGCTGGACTGGCTGACCTGTGTCCTGGGGATTCTCAAGGCCGGTGCGGTGTATATGCCGCTGGACAGCAAGGCCCCGGATGCGCGCTTGCAACCGATGCTCGAACGCGCTCGCGCGCGCCTGCTGCTGTGCGCCGAAGGCGATCCCCGGGTGACGACGCTGGCCGTTGCCGGTTGTGCCGGCCAGGCTTATTCCCCCGGACAATGGCGTCATCAAGCGGATACCACGCCGGACCTGGACCTGGCGGAACAGTCCCCGGCCTACGTGATCCATACCTCCGGCTCCACCGGCCAGCCCAAGGGCGTGCTGGTCAGCCACGGGGCCTTGGCCAGTTATGCCTGCGGCCTGCTGGAGCGTCTGGACCTGGCGCCCGAGGCGAGCATGGCGCTGGTCTCCACCATCGCCGCCGACCTCGGCCACACCATGCTGTTCGGCGCCTTGTGTTCCGGGCGCACCTTGCATGTGCTGCCCGAGGAACTGGGTTTCGACCCCGACCGCTTTGCCGGATACATGCGCGAGCATCGGGTCGGCGTATTGAAGATCGTCCCCGGCCATCTGGCGGCGTTGTTGCAGGCGAGCGAGCCCGCCGATGTGCTGCCCTGGCATGGGCTGATCGTCGGTGGTGAAGCCTGTTCGCCGGCGTTGTTCGAGCAGATACGAGCCCTTAAGCCGGACTGCCGTTTCATCAACCACTACGGTCCCAGCGAAACCACCGTGGGCGTGTTGGCCAATGAAGTGTCAGAGCTGCATCCGCATGCCCGGGGCGTCGCGGTGGGTCGTGCCTTGCCGGGTGCCCACGGCTATGTGCTGGACGATGTGCTCAACAGTGTCGCCGAGCAGGTGTCGGGCGAGCTGTATATCGGTGGCGCCAGTGTCGCCCTGGGGTATCTCGGGCAACCGGGGCTGACCGCCGAACGTTTCCTGCCTGATCCCTTCGGGGCGCCTGGCGCGCGGGTCTATCGTAGCGGCGACCGCATGCGACGTACGCGCCAGGGGCTTCTGGAATTCCTCGGACGCAATGACGACCAGGTGAAGATTCGTGGTTACCGAGTGGAGCCGGCGGAAGTTGCGCGGGTTCTCCAGGGCCTCGACGGCGTGGCCCAGGCGGCGGTCCTGGCATTGCCGGTGGATGAGGACGCCGGGCGTCTGCAACTGGTTGCCTACTGTGTCGCGGTAGCGGGTGCGCAATGTTCGGTCGATGACCTGCGACGCCAATTGCAGGCGTGCCTGGCCGATTACCTGGTGCCGGCGCAGATCATGCTGCTGGAGCACTTGCCGCTGACGGCCAACGGCAAGCTGGACAAGCGTGCGCTGCCGCAGCCGGGAGCCGTGCAGCAGGGTTACGTTGCACCGGTCGGCGAGATCGAGGAGCAACTGGCAGCGGTCTGGGCCGATGTGCTCAAGCTGGAGCGGGTCGGTACCCGCGACAACTTCTTCGAGCTGGGCGGCGACTCGATCCTCAGCTTGCAGATCATTGCCCGGGCCAAGCGCCTGGGCATCCGCCTCAGTCCCAAGCAGCTGTTCGAGAAACAGACCATCAGCCAGTTGGCGACGGTGGCGAAGCGGATCGAGAAGAAACCGGCGAGCGAGGTCGTGGTCCAGGCCAGCGGTCGGCAGTTGCTGCTGCCGATCCAGGCACGGTTTTTCGAGATGGAGATTATCCAGCGTCAGCACTGGAACCAGTCGCTGATGCTCAAACCCCGTGAAACCCTGGAGGCCGAGCCTCTGCAAGCGGCACTAGCGGCGCTGATGGCGCAGCACGATGTGCTGCGCCTGAGCTTCGCACAGCAGGAGGGTCAATGGCAGGCGCAGTATGCGTCGGCGGCAACGGCCGATCTGCTCTGGGTTCGCGAACTCGCCGATCCTGCGCAATTGACGGATCTGGCCGATCAGGCCCAGCGCAGCCTGGACCTGAAGAACGGTCCGTTGTTGCGTGGAGTGTTGGTCAACCTGGCCGACGGCGAGCAACGCCTGCTGCTGGTGATCCATCACCTGGTGGTGGACGGCGTGTCCTGGCGAATTCTGCTGGAAGACTTGCAGCAGGCTTATGTCGCCAGCGTCTCCGGGCGTTCGTCGGTGGCGGCTGTACGCAGCAGTTCGCTGCAAACCTGGGCCGAGCGGTTGCACGGCTATGCCCACAGCGAACCTTTGCTGGCCGAGCGTGATTACTGGCTGGAGACCCTGGCGGGCGACCTCCAGGAACTGCCGTTTGAACTGGCGCCCGGGCAGGTGCCTGTCGGCGAGGTCGGTCATGCCAGCTCACGGCTGGACAAGACGCTGACCCAGCAATTGCTCAAGGTCGCGCCGACGGCTTATCGCACCCAGGTCAACGACCTGCTGCTGACCGCCCTGGCGCGGGTGCTGTGCGACTGGAGCGGGCAGCCGTCGGTATTGGTCCAGCTCGAAGGCCATGGTCGCGAAGACCTGTTCGACGACCTCGATCTGAGCCGCACCGTGGGCTGGTTCAGCAGCCTGTTTCCGCTACGCCTTACCCCGCAGGCGGAACCGGGCGCTTCCCTGTGCGGTATCAAGGAACAACTGCGGGCGGTGCCGAACAAGGGCATCGGCTACGGCGTGCTGCGTTACCTCGGTGATGCCGGTTTCGCCCGGCAACTGGCGGCCTTGCCCCAGGCGCGGGTGACCTTCAACTACCTGGGCCAGTTCGACGGTAGTTTCACCGAAGCCGACGGCGCGCTGTTCGTGCCCACCGGCGAATCCACCGGGCGCAACCAGCCCGAGGATGCACCGCTGGGCGACGGCCTGAGCCTCAATGGCCAGGTGTTCGACGGTGAGCTGCAACTGGACTGGGCGTTCAGTCGCCAGCAGTATCGGCCTGAAACCATCGACGCCCTGGCCCGCGCCTATGAACAGGCCCTGAGTGAGCTGATCGGACATTGCTGTCAGGGCGGACAACTGGGCGTGACTCCGTCGGACTTCCCGCTGGTGAAGCTCAGTGCCGGGCAACTGCAGCACCTGCCGGTGGCGGCGGGGGAGATCGAGGATCTCTATCCGCTGTCGCCGATGCAGCAGGGGATTCTCTTCCATCATCTGGACGAGCCGGAGGGCGCGGCCTATATCAACCAACTGCGACTGAATGTGCGGCAGCTGGATGTCGAGCGTTTCCGCGAGGCCTGGCAGCAGACCGTGCAGGCCCATGAAATGCTGCGCACGGTATTTGCCTGGCCCCAGGATCTGGCGGCGCCGGTACAGATTGTCCTGCGCAGGTTGCAGATGCCGATGCAGGTTCACGACTGGCGGGCGCGCGGCGATCATGAGGCGGCCTTCGAGCAGTTGGCGCAAGCCGACCTCGCCGCCGGTTTCGAGCCCCATTGCGGGCCGTTGTTGCGGGTGACGCTGGTGCGAACCGGCAACGCCGAATACCGGATGATCTACACCAGCCACCATATCCTGATGGACGGCTGGAGCACTTCGCAGCTGTTCGGCGAAGTGCTGCAACGTTATGCCGGGGTGGCCATTGCCCGGGGTACAGGACGCTATCGCGGCTATATCGAGTGGCTCGGCCAGCGCGATGCCCGTGCCAGCCAGGACTTCTGGAGCACGGCCGTGGCCGGTCTGCAGGAGCCAACCCGCCTGGCCGGGACGCTGGGCAGCCATGAGCAGGCGCAGGGGTATGGGGAACATCGGCATGTGTTCAGCGAGACGCTGACCGGCGGATTGAACCGTTTCGCCCGGGAACGCAAAGTCACCCTCAACACCCTGATGCAGGCCGCCTGGCTGTTGCTGTTGCAGCGTTATACCGGACAGGATTGCGTGGCTTTCGGCGCTACCGTGGCCGGACGTCCGACCGACCTGCCCGGAGCCGAACAGCAGATCGGTCTGTTTATCAACACCCTGCCGGTGGTGGCGAGTCCTGATGCACAACTGACGGTGGGTGAGTGGCTGCAACAGGTGCAGGACCTCAACCTGGCATTGCGCGAGCACGAGCAGACGCCGCTGTACGAGATTCAGCGCTGGACGGGTCTGGGCGCGGGCGGGCTGTTCGACAGCCTGCTGGTGTTCGAAAACTACCCGATGGCCGAAGCGCTGGGACAGGCTTCGGATGCGGGCCCTGAGTTCGCGGCGATCGAACGTTCGGAGCAGACCAACTATCCGCTGACCCTGGTGGCGGTGACGGGGCGTGAGCTGGTCGTGGATTGCAGCTACGACCGGGCCAGTTTCGATGCTGCTGGCGTGGCGCGGCTGGGCCGGCAGCTGGAATTCCTGATGAGCCAGTTCATGCTCGACGCGCGCCAGCCGTTGGGCACGTTGGAGCTGCTCGACCCGGCTGAGGGGCAGGTCGCCCTCGACTGGAGCCGGCACTCTCCTACAGGGGCGGGTTTCAATCTGCGGGGCCAGGGCCATGTGCTTGAACACCTCGCGGGCCGGGTGGCCGATCAACCCGATGCTCCAGCGATCCTCTTCGCCGACTGGCAGCTGGACTACCAGACCCTGGACCAGCGCGCCAATCGCCTGGCCCACCTTCTGCGCGAGCGCGGCGTCGGCCCCGAAGTGCGGGTCGGCGTGTGCCTGCGCCGCACCCCGGACCTGATCGTAGCCCTGCTGGCGATTCTCAAGGCCGGCGGCGCCTATGTGCCGCTGGACCCCGAGTACCCGCGTGAACGCCTGTTGCATATGCTCGACGACAGCCGCGCGGCGCTGTTGCTGAGCGAAACCATCCTCCTCGAACGTCTGCCACGTGAGCTACCCGCCCCGGTGCTGCTGATGGAGGAGGGCGATACCTGGCTGGCGAACCACCCGACCCGCGCGCCGTCCATGAACACCTGCGGGCAGAACCTGGCCTATGTCATCTACACCTCGGGTTCCACCGGCAAGCCCAAGGGCGTGGCGATCACCCACGACAACCTCACCGCGCTGATCCACTGGTCGTTGCAGACCTACGACCCCGAGCAATTGCGCGGGGTGCTGGCCTCGACCTCGATCTGCTTCGACCTGTCGGTCTGGGAGATCTTCGTCACCCTGGCCGCTGGCGGCTGCCTGGTGCTGGCGGACAATGCCCTGGCCCTGGCGGAGCTGCCGGCCCGCGAGCGGGTCACGCTGATCAACACCGTGCCTTCGGCCATCGCCGCGCTGTTGCGGGCCGGGCAGATCCCGGCCTCGGTCGGCACCCTCAACCTGGCCGGCGAGCCGCTCAAGCAGACGCTGGTGGATGCGCTCTACGCTGGGACCCGGGTGCGCCAGGTATTCGACTTGTACGGTCCTTCGGAAGACACCACCTACTCGACCTTCACCCTGCGCACCGCCCAGGGCATGGCGAATATCGGGCGTCCATTGGAGAACACCCAGGCCTATCTGCTCGATCCCGGCTTGCAACTGCTGCCCGCCGGGGTGGCGGCCGAGCTGTACCTGGGCGGTGCCGGGGTTTCCCGGGGCTACCTGGGCCGAGCCGGACTGACCGCCGAGCGTTATGTGCCGAACCCGTTCGCCGCTGACGGCGAACGCCTGTACCGCACTGGCGACCTGGTGCGCCAGGGCGGGGGCGAGAGGATCGAGTACATCGGTCGCGCCGACCATCAGGTGAAGATCCGCGGTTTCCGCGTCGAGTTGAGCGAAGTCGAAGCCTGCCTGCTCGAGCAGCCGTCGGTGCGCGAAGCGGTGGTGCTGGCCCAGGAGGATGAGGCGGGCAAACACTTGCAGGGCTATGTGGTGACGCCGCCGGGGACTGTCGATGCCCAGGCGTTTATCACCGGTCTCAGGACCGCCCTGGCCGTGCGCTTGCCGGCACATATGGTGCCCGGCCAGTTGCACCTGATCGAGGCCTTGCCGCTGACCCCCAACGGCAAGCTCGACCGCAAGGCCCTGATCGCCCTTGGCAGCGGTCCTCGACAGCAGCACTACGAGGCGCCGCGCAGCGAGTTGCAAGGCCAGGTCGCGGCGCTCTGGCAGGAAGTGCTGGGGATCGAGCAGGTGGGCCTGGGCGACAACTTCTTCCAGTTGGGTGGCCATTCGTTGCTGGCGACCCTGGTGGTCAGCCGGATCGGCGAACGCCTGGGCGACAAGGTCCCCCTCAAGGAACTGTTCCAGGCCGACAACCTGCTGGCGTTCTGCGAGCGGATCGAAGCGCTGCGTGGTGCTTCATCGCCTGTTCAGGATGAATTGGCTAAATCCCTGGAGGCCCTCAAACGTCTATCCCTCGAAGATCTGGAAAAACTGATTTCTTGAGGGGAAGCACGAGTGCAAGGGTTAATCGAGTCGGTGGGGCAACTCTCGTCCAAGCAGCGCAAAGGCTTGGCGGCGCTGCTCAAGCAGAAGGGCATCAATCTGTTCGAGGTCGCGCCGGTGTTCCGCCGCGCGGCCGAGGAGCCCCTGCTGCTGTCCTACGCCCAACAGCGCCAGTGGTTCCTCTGGCAATGGGCGCCGCAGAGTACCGCCTACAACATTGCCACGGCCTTGCGGCTGCACGGTCAGCTCGATGTAAACGCCTTGCAGGGCAGCTTCCAGGCCCTGGTGGAACGGCACGAAAGCTTGCGCACGGTGTTCACCCAGACCGACGGGCAACCGCTGCAGGTGGTGTTGCCCGCCGGTCAATTCATTCTGGATCTGCACACACTCGAGCCGGCCTCCGCGGCGGAGCGCGAAGTGCAGGTCCAGGCCTTTGTCCAGGCACAGAACCAGACGCCTTTCGACCTGGCCAGCGGCCCGTTGCTGCGGGCCGCCCTGTTGCAGGTAACGGCCGATGAACAGGTGCTGGTGCTGACCCAGCACCATATCGTCTCGGACGGCTGGTCCTTGCAGGTGATGACCGAGGAGCTGTTGGCGCTGTATGCCGAGCTGAGCGGGGGTCGTACGCCGCAGTTGCCGGCGTTGCCGATCCAGTACGCCGACTACGCGTTGTGGCAGCGGCACTGGATGGAAGCCGGTGAACAGGAGCGACAACTGGAGTATTGGCTGGGCAAGCTCGGTGGCGAGCAGCCGGTGCTGGAGTTGCCGGTCGATCATCCGCGTCCGTTGTCTCCCAGCTTTGCCGGGGCCAGTCAGGCCCTGGTGCTCGACCCCGGGTTGAGCGAAGGGCTCAAGGCATTGGCCCGACAACAGGGGGTCAGCCTGTTCGCCTTGTTGCTGGCGTCGTTCCAGGCGCTGCTGCATCGCTACAGCGGGCAGGGCGATATCCGCGTCGGCGTGCCGGTGGCCAACCGCGAGCGGGCCGAGGTGGAGCGGCTGATCGGCTTTTTCGTCAATACCCAGGTGCTCAAGGCCGAGGTGGACGGGCAGGGCGGTTTTGTCGAGCTGTTGCGCCAGGTCTGGCAGACTGCCCAGGAGGCCCAGGCCCATCAGGACCTGCCGTTCGAACAACTGGTCGAGGCGTTGGAGCCGGGACGCAGTTTGAGCCACAGCCCGTTGTTCCAGGTGATGTTCAATCACCAGGCGCAAGCTCCGAATAGTCGCGTGAGTCCGCCATCGTCATCCCAGGCATTGCGCATCGAACCGCTGCACTGGCAAAGCCAGACGGCGCAGTTCGACCTGGTGCTCAATACCGTCGACCAGCCCCAGGGTATCGAAGCCGTATTCAAGTACGCCACCGACCTGTTCGACGCGAGCACCATTGAGCAGTTGTCCCGGCACTGGCTGAATCTGCTGCGTTCGATCAGCGCTAATCCACACCAGCGTATCGCCGATATCGCCCTGCTGGAGGCAGGCGAGCAGCGGCAGGTCCTGGCCCAATGCAACCCGGCACCGCGCCAATACCCGGTCGACGCTTGTCTGCAACAACGGATCGAAGCCCAGGCGGCGTTGCGCCCGGACGCGGTGGCGGTGGTGTTCGCCGACCAGCAACTGACCTATGGTGAACTCAACGCCCGCGCCAACCAGTGGGCCCATCGCCTGATCGCCCGGGGCGTCGGCGCGGATGTGCTGGTGGGCGTGGCCTGCGAGCGCTCGCTGGAGATGCTCGTGGCGATTGTCGCGGTGCTCAAGGCCGGTGGTGCCTATGTGCCGCTGGACCCCGGCTACCCGGACGAGCGCCTGCGCTACATGATCGAGGACAGCGGCCTCAAGCTGCTGTTGGCGCAAGGGCACCTGCTGGGGCGCCTGCCAGTACCGGCGGACGTCGAGTGCCTCGACCTGGATCAGCCGCCGCAAGACTGCTCGCGGGACAATCCGCCCTGTGTCACCGGCGTCGATCATCTCGCCTATGTCATCTACACCTCGGGTTCCACCGGCAAGCCCAAGGGGGCCTTGTTGCCCCATGGCAATGTGCTGCGCCTGTTCAGCGCCACCGACGCCGGGTTCGGTTTCGGTGCCGATGATGTCTGGACGCTGTTCCACTCCTACGCCTTCGATTTCTCGGTCTGGGAAATCTTTGGTGCCTTGCTCCACGGCGGCAAGCTGGTGGTGGTGCCCCAGGATGTCAGCCGTTCGCCCCGGGACTTCCACCGCCTGCTCTGCGATAAGCGGGTGACGGTGCTGAATCAGACGCCGTCGGTGTTCAAGTCACTGTTGTCGGTGGTCGTCGATTCGCCGCGCGAGCTGGCCTTGCGTTACGTCGTGTTTGGCGGCGAGGCCCTCGAAGTGCAAGGCCTGCGTCCCTGGTTCGAACGCTTCGGCGATCAGGCGCCGCAGCTGATCAATATGTACGGCATCACCGAAACCACCGTGCACGTGACCTATCGGCCGCTGTCCCTGGCGGATCTCGAACAGGGCGCCGGCAGCCCCATCGGCGAGCCGATCAGCGACCTGTCCCTTTACCTGCTGGACGATGCGCTGAACCTGGTGCCGCCGGGCTGCGTCGGCGAGCTGTATGTGGCCGGTGCCGGGCTGGCGCGGGGTTATCTGAAGCGGCCGGACCTGACGGCCACGCGTTTTGTCCCTGATCCATTCGATCCACAGGGCAGCCGACGTCTCTACCGCAGCGGCGATTTGGCGCGCCTGCGCGCCGACGGCACGATCGAATATATCGGCCGACGCGACCAGCAGGTGAAGATTCGCGGCTTCCGCATCGAGCTGGGGGAAATCGAGGCGCGCCTGCAAGGTCACGCACGGGTGACCGAGGCCGCCGTGCTGGCGGTGGAAGGTGCGACCGGCACCCAACTGGTGGCCTATCTGGTCCCCGCCGATCCGGCGGTGTTGCAGAATGAATCCCGGGCAACGGCCCTGCAGGGCGAACTGCGGGATGACCTCAAGGCCCATCTGGCCGACTATATGGTGCCGACGCACCTGGTGCTGCTCGACACCTTGCCGCTGACCGCCAACGGCAAGCTCGACCGCAAGGCCTTGCCCGCGCCGGACAGCCATGTGCTGCAGCAGGCCTACATCGCTCCGCAGCGGGCAATCGAACAGCAACTGGCGGCGATCTGGGCCCAGGTGCTGAAGGTCGAACAGGTCGGCCTGCGGGACAACTTCTTCGAACTGGGCGGGCACTCGTTGCTGGCGACCCAGGTGATCGCCCGGGCCCGTCAGGAACTGGGTCTGGAACTGTCCCTGCGCAGCCTGTTCGAAACCGCGGACCTGGGCGGCTTTGCCGCCAGTGCCGAAACGGAGCAGACGCAGAATGCACCGGCCTTCAGCCTGGCCGACCATGACCAGCCGCTGCGCCTGTCCTATGCCCAGCAACGCCAGTGGCTGCTCTGGCAACTGGAGCCGGACAACAGCGCCTATCACATCCCGGCCGCCCTGCAACTGGACGGGGCGCTGGATCGCGAAGCCCTGCGCCGCAGTTTCGAGGCCTTGATCGGCCGTCATGAGAGCCTGCGCACCACCTTCGGCCAGGTGGACGGGCAGGGCGTGCAGCAGGTGCAACCGGCCGGGGTCTTTACCCTGGCACTGGACGAGTTCAACCCGATTTTGGGCGAAGACCCCGAGCGCTGGGTCAAGGCCCGTGTGGCGCGGGAGGTAGAGGCGTCGTTCGACCTGCAACACGGGCCGTTGCTGCGGGCCCGTTTGCTGAGCCTTGGCCAGACCCGACATGTGCTGGTGGTGACCCTGCACCATATCGTCTCGGATGGCTGGTCGATGCCGATCATGGTCGACGAATTGATCGAGTACTACGCCGCCTTCAGCCAGGGCCATGCGCCGGTGCTCAAGGACTTGCCGTTCCAGTACGCCGACTACGCCCATTGGCAGCGTGACTGGATGGCGGCGGGCGAGGAAGCCCGACAACTGGACTACTGGCGCGGTCAGTTGGGCGACCAGCAACCGGTACTGGAATTGCCCACCGACCGGCCACGCCCTGCGTTGCAGAGTAGTGCCGGTGCGCGCCTTGAGGTCGCCTTCGAGCCGGCCTTGCTAGTGCCGCTCAAAGCCATTGCCCGGGAGCAGGGCGTGACCCTGTTCATGTTGTTGCTGGCCTCGTTCCAGACTTTGCTGCATCGCTACTCGGGTCAGGCCGATATCCGCGTCGGCGTGCCGATCGCCAACCGCACCCGCGTGGAAACCGAGGGTCTGATCGGCTTCTTCGTCAATACCCAGGTGCTCAAGGCCGAGTTCGAACTGCACAGCACCTTTGGCCAGTTGCTGGCCCAGGTCAAGCAGGCGGCGCTGGGTGCCCAGGCCCATCAGGACCTGCCGTTCGAGCATTTGGTGCAGGCCTTGCAACCCGAGCGCAGCCTCAGCCACAGCCCGTTGTTCCAGGTGCTCTACAACCACCAGACCGAACGCAAGGGCATCGTGCGCCAGGTACCGGGTTTGCAGATCGAAGGACTGGACAGCGGCAGCCATAGCGCCCAGTTCGACCTGGCGCTGGACACCTTTGAAGGTGAAGAAGGCCTGCGGGCCGCCCTGACCTATGCCACCGCGCTGTTCGATGCCGCTACCGTCGAACGTATGGCCGCGCACTGGCGCAATCTGCTGCGGGCTGTCGCCGAGCAGGGCGTGACACAGCGCATTGCCGACCTGCCGCTGCTGGACGACGAAGAGCGCCAATGCATCCTGCAACGCTGGAGCCGTATCGACGGCGTCTACCCGGATGCGCCCTGTGTCCACGAGCGGATCGCCTCCCAGGCTCGGGCAACCCCCGAGGCCACGGCGCTGATCTTCGGTGACGAGTCGTTGACCTACGCCGGACTGGAGCGCCGGGCCAACCGCCTGGCCCACAAGCTGCGGGCTCTGGGCGTCGGCCCGGAAGTGCCGGTGGGCATTGCGGTGGATCGTGGGCTGGAGATGGTGGTCGGGCTGCTGGCGATCCTCAAGGCTGGCGGCGCCTATGTGCCGCTGGACCCGGAATTCCCCCGCGAGCGCCTGGCCTACATGATGCAGGACAGCGGCATCGAGCTGTTGCTCTGCCACGCTCATCTGCTGGCACAGTTGCCGGTGGCGGCTTCGCTGCGCACGTTGTGCCTGGATCAGATCGAAGATCAGCTGCCGGGGAGTGACGATGACGCACCGGTCAGCTTGGTGCAGCCGCACAACCTGGCCTACATCATCTACACCTCCGGCTCCACCGGCCAGCCCAAGGGCGTGGCCATCGACCATGCCGCCCTGAGCGCCCATGGGCACGTCGCCATCGAGTATTTCCGCCTGCAACCCGAGGACCGCGTGCTGCTGTTCTCCACCCTCAATTTCGACGGTTTCGTCGAGCAGCTGTTCCCGGCCCTGTGCCACGGTGCGGCAGTGGTGGTGCGCGGCAACGAGGTTTGGGACAGCAACACCTTCCATCAGGAAGTGCTGCGCTCGGGCATCACCGTGGCGGATTTGAGCACTGCCTACTGGTATCTGCTGGTGCAGGAATTCAGTCGCCAGGCGCCGAGGGATTTCGGTCCGCTGCGCCAGGTCAGCGCCACGGGCGAGGCCATGCCGCCGGAAGGTATTGAACTGTGGAAGCAGGCGGGGCTTGGCCATGTGCGCCTGCTCAATACCTATGGTCCGACGGAAACCACCATCACCGCCAGCTACCTGGAGTGTGACGACTATGTTCTCGGCGAGTTGCCCAAGCCGTCGTCGATGCCGATCGGCCGGCCGCTGGGGGGCCGGCGCATGTATATCCTCGACAGCGATTTCACCCCGGCGGTCCAGGGCGCCACGGGCGAGTTGCTGATCGGCGGCGCCTTGCTGGCCCGGGGTTATCACGGCCGTGCGGCATTGACGGCCGAGCGTTTTATCCCCGATCCGTTCGACGGGCAGGGTGGCGGCCGGCTGTACCGGACCGGCGACCTGAGCCGCTACCGTGACGCGGGGCTGATCGAATACGCCGGGCGCCTCGACCATCAGGTCAAGATCCGTGGTTTCCGCATCGAACTGGGCGAGATCGAAGCGCGCCTGCAACAACATCCACAGGTGCGTGAAGCGCTGGTGGTGGCCATCGACGGCCCGTCCGGCAAACAGTTGGCGGCCTATCTGGTGCCCGCCGATCCGGCCTTGCACGACAGCCCACAGCTTTTGCGCGATGCCCTGCGCGACGATCTCAAGGCCAACCTGCCGGACTATATGGTCCCGGCGCACTGGATGGTACTCGACGGCCTGCCGCTGACCCCCGGCGGCAAGCTGGACCGCAAGGTCCTGCCCAAACCGGACCCGAGCGCCTGGCAGCAGGCCTACGTGGCGCCGCGTAGCGAACGCGAGCAGCAACTGGCGGTGATCTGGGCGCAGGTGTTGCAGGTCGAGCGGGTCGGCCTGGATGACAACTTCTTCGAACTGGGCGGGCACTCGTTGCTGGCGGCCCAGGTGATCTCCCGGATTCATTCGGGCCTGGGGATCGACATACCGCTTCGGATGATTTTCGAGAAACCTCAATTGAACGAGTTTGCACAGGCACTTGAAGGCACTGGCCTTTCCCTGACCGATGACGGGCTGTCCGACATTGAACGCATGATGAACGACATGGCGGAGGCTTGAGATGGATACCACCACGGCACAACGGATTGCCCGGCGCTTCGTCGGCTTGCCCCTGGACCAGCGCCGCCAGATCCTGGAAAAAATGCAGGCGACCGGGCAGAGCTTCAGGCTGCTGCCGATCGCCGTCACCCGTCACGAGGTCCCGCGCATTCCGCTGTCCCATGCCCAGCAGCAGATGCTGATTCTCTGGCAACTGGAACCGGACAACAGCGCCTATAACGTTCCGATGGCCGTACGCTTGAGCGGCGGACTGGATGAGGCGGCACTGGGCCGGGCCCTGGAACGGCTGGTGCAGCGGCATGAAAGCCTGCGCACGCGTTTTGTCTCGGTGGACGGCGCGTTTCATCAGGAGATTCTTGAGCAGTCTGCGGTGAGCCTGGTGCGGGTCGACGTCCCGGCGACTGTCGCCGACAGCGCCGAGGAGCACCTCAAACGGTTGGTCGCCACCGAGTTGAGCGTGTCGTTCGACCTGCTGGAAGGGCCGTTGCTGCGGGTCAGGTTGTTCCGCCTGGGCGAAGCCGAACAGGTGCTGACCCTGTGCATGCACCACATCATCTCCGACGGTTGGTCAGGGGAGGTTCTGGTCCGCGAGTTCATCCGTTTCTACCTCGACGAACTCGCAGGCGACGCAGCCCCCGCAGGCGCCGGCTTGCCGGCGTTGCCGATCCAGTACGCCGACTTCGCCATCTGGCAACGGGCCTGGCTCGAAGCCGGCGAGGGCGAGCGCCAGTTGGCCTATTGGAAAGAACAGCTGGGTGACGAACATCCGCTGCTGGAGCTGCCACTGGACCACGAGCGCCCGGCGCAACCGAGCTACCGAGGCGCTATCGTCCACAGCGACCTGACGCCGGCCCTCTCGGCACAACTCAAGAACCTGGCCCGGCAGAACGGCCAGACCCTGTTTATGCTCAGCCTGGCGGCGCTGGCCGTGGTGCTGTCGCGCTACAGCGGCCACGCCGATATCCGCATCGGCGCGCCGAATGCCGGACGCAGTCGCGAGGAGCTGGAAGGGCTGATCGGCTTCTTTATCAACACCCAGGTCCTGCGGGTGCAGGTGGATGAACGCGCCACCTTCCAGCAATTGCTGGAACAGGTAAAACAGGTGGTGACCGGTGCCCAGTCCCATCAGGAACTGCCTTTCGAACAACTGGTGGAGGCCCTGGCCCCGGAGCGCCACCTCGGTCACAACCCGCTGTTCCAGGTCAAGATCAACCAGAATGTGCTGGCCGCCGCCAGCGCCGCGGACAAGGCCCACGACCTGAGCGTCGAAGCCTTCGCCATCGATATCGTCGACGCGCGTTTCGACCTGGCCCTGGATTTCACTGACACCCCACAGGGCGTCGAGGCCAGCTTCACCTATGCCACGGACCTGTTCGAGGCCGCGACCATCGAGCGTATGGCGGCGTCCTGGCGTCAGGTGCTGGAACAACTGGTGCACGCCGTTGAGCAACCGCTGCTGGAACAGCCCGGCAGTGCCGCCCAGCCCATCGAGCACCAGGCCGCGCCATGGCCCTTTAGCGATTTCCTCGCACTCTGGGAACAGGGCCGGCAGATCGGGCATGGCCAGCCCGCGTTACACGCCGCCGGTCAATCGATCGACTACGACGAACTGGAGCGCCGTTCCAACCGTCTGGCGCACTACCTGCAGGCCCGGGGCATCGGTCGCGGTGACGTGATCGCCCTGTGCCAGGAACGTTCCTTCGAGTGGGTGATCGGGCTGCTCGCCGTGCTGAAAACCGGCGCGGTCTACCTGCCGCTGGATACGGCGCAGCCGAGCGAACGTTTGCAGCAACTGCTCAAGGACAGTGCCGCCACGCTGCTGATGCATGCGCCGGACGATAACAAGTCCGCCGGCTTGGGCATCTGCCCGGTGCTGGCCCATGACCCGGGACAATGGGCCGATTGCAGCGCCGAATCCCTGGCGATCCAGGTCCTGCCGGAACAGCCGGCCTATATCATCTACACCTCCGGTTCCACCGGACAGCCCAAGGGTGTGCTGATCAGTCATCAGGCCCTGGCGAACTATGTCCAGGCGTTGTTGCAACGCCTGGACCTGGCGCCCGGGGCGAGCATGGCGCTGGTCTCGACCATTGCCGCCGACCTGGGCCATACCCAGTTGTTCGGCGCGCTGGCATCCGGTCGCCCGCTGCACCTGATGGCCGCCGAACATGCCTTCGATCCCGACGGTTTCGCCGCCTATATGGCCGAGCACCGGGTGGATATGCTGAAAATCGTCCCGAGCCATTTGCAGGGCCTGTTGCAGGCCGCGCGTCCGGCGGATGTGCTGCCCCGGCAACTGCTGGTGCTCGGCGGCGAAGCCAGCCCCTGGGCGCTGATCGAGCAGATCCGGCACTTGGCGCCGGAGTGCCGCATCGTCAATCACTACGGGCCGACGGAAACCACCGTGGGCATCCTCACCCACGAAGTCCGCGAGCGCCTGGCGGGTTGCCGCACGGTGCCGGTGGGTCGGCCCCTGGCCAATGACCAGGCGCGGGTGCTGGACGCCTGGCTCAACCCGGTGGCGGAACGTGTCGCCGGCGAGCTGTACCTGGGCGGTGCCGGCCTGGCCCAGGGTTATCTGGGACGGGCGGCGATGACCGCCGAACGTTTTGTGCCCGATCCTGAGTCTGTGCACGGCGAGCGCCTGTACCGTGCCGGTGACCGAGCGCGGATGATTGACGGCCGGGTGGAATACCTCGGTCGGGCTGATGACCAGGTGAAGATTCGTGGCTACCGGGTCGAACCCGGAGAAGTTGCGCAGGTGCTGCAGGGTCTGGACGGTGTGCGTGAGGCGGTGGTCCTGGCCTTGCCGTTGGAGAGCGATGCGTCGCGCCTGCAGTTGGTTGCCTATTGTGTGCCTGCCTCCGGAACCGAACTGGCGACCGAGACCTTGCGCCAATCCTTGCTGGCCGAACTGCCGGAGTATCTGGTGCCGGCGCATATCGTCGCCCTTGAACGCCTGCCGCTGACCGCCAACGGCAAGCTCGACAAGCGTGCACTACCGAAACCGGGCGCGGTCGGCAAGCGCTACACCGCGCCGGTCGGCGAGATCGAAGAGAAGCTGGCGGCGGTCTGGGCCGATGTGCTCAAGCTGGAGCGGGTTGGCAGCAGTGACAACTTCTTCGAGCTGGGCGGCGACTCGATCCTCAGCTTGCAGATCATCGCCAGGGCCAAGCGCCAGGGCATCAAATTGAGCCCCCGGCAGTTGTTCGAGAAGCAGACCATCGGCCAACTGGCGACGGTGGCCCGGCTGATCGAGAAGAAGGTCGAGGTAGTCGAGACGGTGCAGGGCAGCCTGCCGTTGCTGCCGATCCAGACGCGCTTTTTTGAACTGGACATTCCCCAACGCCAGCACTGGAACCAGGCGCTGATGCTTGAGCCGTCGACGACTCTGGACCCGGCGCACCTGCGCAATGCCCTGCACCTGTTGATCGAGCGGCACGAGGCCTTGCGCCTGAGCTTCGAGCAGCGGGATGGTACTTGGCAGGCGAGCTTCCGCACGGGCGTCGCGCTTGATCCGTTGTGGGTGCATGAACTCGACGATCCGGCGCGCCTGACCGAGTTGGCCGACGAAGCCCAACGCAGTCTCGACCTGAAACAGGGGCCGCTGTTGCGTGCACTGCTGGTCAACTTGCCGCAAGGACAACAGCGTTTGCTGCTGGTGATTCACCACCTGGCGGTGGACGGGGTGTCCTGGCGCGTACTGTTTGAAGACCTGCAACAGGCCTACACCGCCCTGGCGGCGGGACGTTCGCCGGTCCTGGCACCCCGCAGCAGTTCGCTCAAGGCCTGGGCCGAACACCTGCAAGGTTATGCCCACGGCCCGCAACTCGAAGCCGAACGCGACTACTGGTTGCAGAGTCTTGGGCATGTAGAAGGCGAGTTGCCTCGGGATAATCCGCTGGGGGCCAATACCCGGCGCCAGGTCCGTTATGCCCGTTCGAGCCTGAGCAAAGACCTCACCCAACAACTGTTGAAAGTGGCCCCGGCGGCCTATCGCACCCAGGTCAACGACCTGCTGCTGGCCGCCCTGGCCCGGGTGCTGTGCACCTGGAGCGGGCAGGCCTCGGCATTGATCCAGCTGGAAGGCCACGGTCGCGAGGATCTGTTCGAGGACCTCGACCTGAGCCGCACCGTGGGTTGGTTCAGCAGTCTGTTTCCGCTCCGGCTCACGCCTCAAGGCGAGCCAGGCGCGAGTATTCGCGGCATCAAGGAACAATTGCGCGCGGTGCCGAACAAGGGCATCGGCTACGGCATCCTGCGCTATCTTGGTGATGCCGGGACCGTCGCAGCCTTGCAGGCATTGCCCGAGGCGCGGGTGACCTTCAACTACCTGGGGCAGTTCGATACCGATGCCGCTCCTGGCGAACGCGCGCTGTTGACCCCGAGCACCGATGACAGCGGTGCGAGCCAGAGTGAAGACGCACCGTTGGGTAACTGGCTGAGCCTCAATGGCCAGGTCTACGACGGCCAGTTGCAACTGGACTGGAGCTTCAGTGGCGAGGTCTATCGCGACGAAACCATCGAGGGCCTGGCGGCGGCGTACGAGCGGGCCTTGGCCGAGGTGATCGCGCACTGCGTCCGCGATGAGCACCACGGCGTGACCCCGTCGGACTTCCCGCTGGCAGGTCTGAACCAGGCCCAACTGGATCGTCTGCCGGTGGCGGCACGGGATATCGAGGATGTCTATCCGCTGTCGCCGATGCAGCAGGGCATGCTGTTCCACAGCCTGTCGGCACCGGCCTCGGGCAACTACCTGAACCAGATGCGGGTCGATGTGACGGGGCTTGATGTGCCGCGTTTCCGCGCCGCCTGGCAGGCCGCCATCGACCGTCACGAGGCCCTGCGGGCGCGCTTTGCCGAAGGCAGCGGACAGCCGGTGCAGGTGATTCGCAGAACCGAGGCTTTGGCCTTTGTCGAGCAGGACCTTCGTGGCCGCGACGGGCTTGAAGCGCTGTTGGCCGAACTGGCCGAAGCGGATCTGCAACGCGGCTTCGACCTGGCCTGCGACCCGTTGTTGCGCCTGACGGTACTGCGTACCGCCGAACAGCGTCACCATCTGATCTACACCAACCACCATATCCTGCTGGACGGCTGGAGCAGTGCGCGGTTGTTGGGCGAGGTGCTGGAACATTACAACGGACAAGTGTTGACGCCGCCCGGCAGTCGCCTGCGCGATTACATCCAGTGGCTGCAACGCCAGGACAGTGGTGCCGATCAGCGTTTCTGGACCGAGCAGATGGCCGCTTTCGCCGAGCCGACCCGGCTGGTGCAGGCGTTCAAGGCCGGTGGCCTGGCCGATGCCCGGGGTTATGGCGAATATCGCCAGACCCTCGATGCGGTACAGACCCTGCGCCTGAGCGAGTTCGCCCGCGAGCAGCGGGTAACCCTCAACACCCTGGTGCAGGCGGCCTGGCTGTTGCTGCTGCAACGCTACACCGGCCAGCGCAGTGTCACCTTCGGCGCCACGGTGTCCGGGCGTCCGGCGGACCTGCCCGGCGTCGAGGAACAGTTGGGCCTGTTTATCAACACCCTGCCGGTGCTGGGCAGCCCGGGGCCGGAGCTACAGGTCGGCGACTGGGTGCAACAGGTGCAGGCGCGCAACCTGGCCTTGCGCGAACACGAGCACACCCCGCTCTACGACATCCAGCGCTGGGCCGGCTGGAGCGGCGAAGCGCTGTTCGACACCTTGCTGGTGTTCGAGAACTATCCGACTTCGCAGGTCCTGGAGCAGGGCGCTGACAACGGGCTGGCCTTCAGTGGCTTGCAGAACCGGGAACAGACGCACTATCCGCTGACCCTGGTGGTGGAGGTGGGCGAGGTCATGTCGGTGGACTACCGCTACGCCCGACAACAGCTTTCGGATGTGGCAGTGGAGCAGTTGGCGGGGCATTTCGAGCACCTGCTGCTGGCCCTGGTCGGCTCGGCCGAACAACGACTGGGCGAACTGCCGATGCTCGATGACGCCGAGACGCGGCAGACGTTGGAACAGTGGAACCGGACCCGTGCCGACTATCCGGGCCCCTGGTGCCTGCACAGCCTGATCGAGGCCCAGGTGGAACGCTCGCCGGATGCACCGGCGCTGATGTTCGACGGACAACCCTTGAGTTATCGCCAGCTCAATGTCCGGGCCAATCAACTGGCCCATCGCCTGCGCGAGCGCGGAGTGGGGCCGGATGTGCTGGTGGGCATCGCCGCCGAGCGCAGCCTGGAGATGGTCGTCGGTCTGCTGGCGATTCTCAAGGCCGGCGGCGCCTATGTCCCGCTGGACCCTGAATATCCCCGTGAACGCCTGGCCTATATGATCGAGGACAGCGGCATCGACCTGCTGCTGACCCAGCGTCATCTGCTGGAGACCCTGCCGATCCCGGCCCATGTGCGCAGCCTGTGCCTGGACGTTCCCGAGTCGGGCAGCGCCAGCGAGGAAAATCCGCGCAACCTGACCTTGCCGGATCATCTGGCCTATGTGATCTACACCTCGGGTTCCACCGGACGGCCGAAGGGCGCCGGCAACAGTCATCGGGCGCTGTACAACCGTCTGGCCTGGATGCAGAAGGCCTATGATCTGCAAGCCCATGACACGGTCCTGCAAAAGACCCCGTTCAGTTTCGATGTGTCGGTCTGGGAGTTTTTCTGGCCGCTGCTGACTGGCGCCCGCCTGGCCATCGCCAAGCCCGGGGAGCACCGCGATCCGCAGCAGTTGATGGAAAGCATCGAGCGTTACCAGGTCAGCACCCTGCATTTCGTGCCGTCGATGTTGCAGGTGTTCATGGCCGGGGTTGATGTGCCGCGCTGCCGCAGCATCAGGCGCCTGGTGTGCAGTGGCGAGGCGCTGCCGGCCGAGTTGTCCCAGGAGGTGCTGAAGCGTCTGCCCCAGGCGGTGCTCTACAACCTCTATGGTCCGACCGAAGCCGCCATCGACGTGACCCACTGGACCTGCACCGCTGATGACAAGCTGAGCGTGCCGATTGGCCGGCCTATCGACAACCTCAAGAGTCATGTGCTGGACAATGGCTTGCTGCCGGCGGCGTTCAGTGCTGCCGGCGAGTTGTACCTCGGTGGCGTCGGTCTGGCGCGTGGTTATCACCGACGTCCGGCGTTGACCGCCGAGCGGTTTGTCCCGGACCCGTTCGACGCACACGGTGGCCGCCTGTATCGCACGGGCGACCTGGCCCGTTATCGCGATGAGGGGGTGATCGAGTACGCCGGGCGCCTCGACCATCAGATCAAGATTCGCGGCTTGCGCGTGGAGTTGGGCGAGATTGAGGCGCGCTTGCAGGAGCATCCGGGTGTGCGCGAAGCCAATGTCATCGATATCGACGGGCCGCTGGGCAAGCAACTGGTGGCGTACCTGGTGCCGGTCGAACGCGATCTGGTCGATGCAGGGTTGTTGGCGCAAGGCCCGCTGCGTGACGCGCTCAAGGCGCATCTCAAGGCGCTATTGCCGGAGCATATGGTGCCGGCTTATCTGGTGCTGCTGGAATGCATGCCGCTGAGCCCGAACGGCAAGTTGGATCGCCGCGGGTTGCCGGCGCCGGATGTAAATGCCTCGAGGCCGGTCTACCGCGCTCCGCGTACCGAACTGGAGCAACGCCTGGCGGCTATCTGGGCGCAGGTGCTGGAAGTCGAGCGGGTCGGACTGGATGACAATTTCTTCGAGCTCGGTGGTCACTCGCTACTGGTGATTGCCCTGGTCGGGCGCCTGCGTGAAGCGTTTGAGGTGACGATCAAGCTGCATGACTTCCTGTTGCTGCCGAACCTGGAGGCGCTGGCGGATTTCCTGCGCGAAGGAGAGGCTAGGGTCAAGTCGCCGGTGATTGCCATGAACGCCTGTCGTAATGACCGGAGTCCGCTGTTCTGCCTGCCGCCGGGCGGCGGCGGGGCCTACGCCTACTATCCGTTGGCCGGGACCCTGGGCAATCAGCGGAGGGTCTATGGGCTGGTCAACAAGAGTTATGTGGTGCCGGGCTGGTTCGACGAGTCCTGGGAAGGCATGGTGGCTTACTACCTGGAGCAGATCCGTGCCACCCAACCACACGGGCCTTACAACCTGTTGGGCTGGTCATTGGGTGGGGCTTTGGCCATCGAGGTCGCCCATCGTCTTGAGCAGGCGGGTGAGCGGGTGAGCTTTGTCGGGTTGGTGGATTCGCTGATGCCCCGGGGGGGCGAGGAGCACGCTGCCGAGCCTGAAGCGGACGCTGATGCGCATGTGCAGGAGCCTGGGTTGTATGGTCCGTTGTTGAGCAGCCTGCTGGCTTTTGTGCCTGGGCTCGATGAAGCAACGGTGCTGGGGTTCCTGGAACAGGCGCGGGCGAGCTTGAGTGATGAACAGGCGGTGGTCGAGCAGGTAATCGAAAAGGTGGCTGAGGTCGGCGGAGTGAGTGTCGAGCGCTTGCGCGAGATACACCGTGATATCGCGCTACAGGATGAGATCGAAACCGGATATCGCCTGCTACATGCCAATGCTGTGTTGAGCGAGGTCTTCAGCCTGAAACCGCTGGCGGTGAAGATCGATTGCTGGTGGGCGACGGGGAGCCGCAGTGCTGCGCAGATCCGCGAGGCCGAGGCGCGGTTGCTGGGCGAGTGTTCGGTCAATGGCCTGGCGGGGTCTCGGGTGCTGGAGGAGAGCCATGACAGTGTCATCCTCAGTCCGGCGTTGTTGAGTGCGGTGCTGGAGTGCCTGGCCGAGTAGTAAGGCCAGTGCACGATCTATGTGGATAGCGTGTTGGCCCTTGTCTCGTAATCCTGGTCAACACGGTTGATTGTGGTGCCTGACAGGAGATGCAAGGCTTGATGGCCTCTTCGCGGGCAAGCCCTGCTCCTACAGTGTGGTGTCGTACACAACATCGGTGAACAACGCCGCATTGTAGGAGCAGGGCTTGCCCGCGAAAGCGTCAGCTCAGGCACCGCAGGACTCATGAGCCCTATCGCCAGTCAGCCGGTTGCGGGTTTGGGTGGTGTTCCCGACGGGTGCTCTACAGGCATTTGCGTAGCCATTAAAAAAGCCAAGGACATGGGCCCTTGGCTTTTTTATGCACGCCTGACGGGGTTGCCCGTCAGGCTGTTTCGAGGATCAGAAGTCCGCGCGCACAGTCAGCATGTAGGTGCGTGGATCACCATAGTAGTTGCCACGACCCAGTTCCCCGATTGATTTGTAGTAGACCTTGTCGAAGACATTCTTCACGTCCAGGCCGACCTTCCAGTTCTTGTCGATCTTGTACGACGCCAGTGCATCCCAGACCGCGCGTCCGCCGTTGGACTCCGGTGCTCCGAGAGTATCGGTGGCGTAACCGCTCTGTGCCGAGACCCCGCCGCCCACGGTCAGGCGGTTCCAGTCGCCTTGCAGGTTATAGGTGGTCGAGGCCCGCAGCATATGCTTGGGCGTCTGGTAGTCGGTCGGGCCACCAGTGCTCGAGTCGGTGACGTTGAAGGTGTAACCGCCAGCTACCTGCCAGCCTGGCAGTACTTCGCCGCTGGCTTCCAGCTCGTAGCCCTTGCTGCGCTGGACGGTGCCGCCGATGTAGCAGGTGTCGGCGAAACTGCCTGGGCAGGAGATGTTTTCGTCTGGATCCTGCACGCCAACATTTTTCTGCTTGATATAGAACACTGCTGCCGAGACGTTCAGGCGACCGTCGTACAGCTCGCCCTTGATGCCGGTTTCATAGTTGGTACCGATAGCGGGGTCCAACAGGGCACCGCTGGAGGTGTGGTACTGGCTTTGCGGTTCGAAAATGTCAGCGTAACTGGCGTACCACGACCACTGCGGGTTGAAATCGTAGATCAGGCCGGCAAAGGGCGTGAACTGATGATTCTGGGTGTTGGCGGCTCTGATGCTGGTGAGCATGTTCTTGGTTTCATACTCGTACCAGCTCAGACGTCCACCCAGCACAAGGCTCAGCGGTTCTGACAGGTGCAAGCGGGTATTGGCGTAGACGCCATAGCGCCGGGCATTGTCGTCAGCGATGCCGGTCCAGCCGGTGAATGCCGGTTTAGCGATGAGATTAGGATTTGGGTCGAACACATCGATCGGAACGCTTACGCTCGTGTCGAAGGTCTTGCTATGGCGCTTCTGGTTTGACCAGTTGGCGCCGATCAGCACCGAGTGCTCCAGGCCGAAGGCGTTGAAATTACCGGAAATATTGCTGTCCAGGCCGACGTTCTCGACCGCGTCTTCACGGAACAGCACCTGATAGCGCCCTGGCCCAGCCAGGGTCACTGGATCGACGGAGCCACGGCTGTTCGCAATCTGTTGGTTGAATCCACCCTCGGTACGGGTGATCGAGGTCTTGCTCTTCCAGTCATCGTTGAAACGATGTTCCAGGTCCGCGAAAAGTTCGGTCTGTTGGGTGTCGTGATAGGCCCAGTTCTGTGCCAGCGAGGTCGAGCGCGACACATCCAGGGGCTTGCCGTCGCTGTAGCGAGGCAGGCCGAAGACCGAGTAGCCGTTGGTTCTGCTGGTCTGGTTGCGCAGGCCCACGGCCAGGGTGGTGGCGTCATCCAGGTCGGCTTCGACGATACCGTAGAACACCGGCTTGCGGCTGCTGGCGTAGTCGACGAAGTAGTCGCGCGTTTCATAGGCCGTGACGATGCGGCCACGCAGTGTGCCGCTGTCGTTCAGGCGGCTGGTGCCGTCCAGGTCCACACGGTAGAAGTCATCGGAACCGATCCGGGTGGTGATCGAGTAGTGCGGGTCGGCCGTCGGGCGCTTGCGCACCAGGTTGACCACACCGCCAGGGTTGCCGTTGCCCACCAGCATGCCGGCGGCGCCACGAAGGATTTCCACGCGGTCGAATACCGCGGTATCAGGTGTCATCCAGCCAGTGGGGCTGTAGCTCAGGCCGGGAACACCGTCGATCATGTAAGCGTCGGCACCCAGCTCGAAGCCCCGGGAGTTGTACTGGTTGTCACCAAAGTTACGGGTCTGCAAGGTAATGCCGGTAGCCTGGTCCATCACCTGGTCGAGGGAGGTGAGGTTCTTGTCGTCCATCTGCTGGCGGGTCACCACGGTGACCGACTGCGGGGTTTCGCGCAGGGTCTGGGCGGTCTTGCCGATGGTCACCGCGCCGGTGGTGTAGGAGCCGGTGCCATCGGTGTTGGTGCCCAGGGCCTGGCCACTGACGTTGGTGGCGGCCAGGGTCAGGCCCGAGCCCTTGGCGGCGGCGGTGTCGCTCAGTGTCAGGGTGTCGCCCTGCAGGTTGTAGTCGACGCCGGTGTTTTTCAGCAACTCACTGGCAGCCTGGCCAGGGGTGAACACGCCCTTGACCGGCGCACCGCGAAGACCCTGGACCCGCTCAGGGTTGTAGAGAATCTGGATATTGCCCTGGCGCCCCAGTTCCTGCAGGGCACTGCCCAACGGCTGGGCGCCGATATTGAATTCGAACTCCTGGGCCTGGACCTGTGCTGCCAAAGGCAGTGCCAGCGCCATCCCCATGACGGCCAGCGAAGGTGGCGAGCAGAACAGCTGGCGAACCAGCAACGCTTTGCTCAAAGGTGTGAGTCGGTGTTGTTTTGGCATTGTGTCTGCTCTTGTCAAAATTGCTGGAGAAGCGAGTGAGAATTTTTTGCATTTGAAATAAAGACGTACGAGGTCGACAAAGACGGAAAAGAAAAGTGAAAAAAATCGCGACGGGAGGGATGCGGTCTTTGTGCGGGAGCCGGTTTGCCGACCCCGCACAGGGGAAGGGGGGTTACGAGAAGGCGTTTTCAGCGAAAGCGGGCTGTTCCTCGCGACGCTCGACCTTGATCTGTCCGGCCTGCATCCGCACCAACTGGTCGGCCACCGGGAAATAACGGTCGTCGTGGGAAATCACGATGATCGTCTTGCCCTGCTGGCGCAGTTCGGGCAGCAGTTCGGTGTAGAACACCCGGCGGAAAGCCGGGTCCTGGTCGGCGGCCCATTCGTCGAACACCAGCACCGGACGCTGGTCCAGCCAGGCATTGATCAGCGCCAGGCGCTTGCGCTGGCCGGTGGACAGGTCGGTGGTGGTGAAGCGCCCGTCGCGGATGCTGACCTTGTGGGCGATGTCCAGGCGCTCCAGGTACTTGATTGATTCCGGGGGCAGCAGGTCGTCGCCCTGGAGCACTTCGTCGAACAGGTAGTAGTCGGCAAAGATGGTGGTGAACAGCTGCCGATAATCATCCAGGCCCTCGGCGGTCACCGCCTGGCCGTTGAGGCGCACTTCGCCCTGTTGCGGGCTGTACAACCCCAGCAGCAGCTTGATCAGGGTGGTCTTGCCGCAACCGTTCTCGCCGACGATAAAGAGGATCTCGCCCTGCTTGATGGTCAGGTTCACCGGCCCGAGGTGGAAGGCCTGGCTGCCTTCGACCTGCGGGTAGTCATAACGCAGTTGGTGCAGTTCGATGCTTTGCAGCGGCGCCGGGGCGGCCTGGCGGTCCTGGATCAGCAGGTGCGGTTCCGGCGAGGAGAATTGCCAGGACAGCTCGGCGATCCGGCGCAAGGCGATTTCCGCGCGACTGATGATCGGCAGGGTGTTGATCAGGCGCTCCAGCGGGCCTTTCATATACAGCATGACCAGCACGAAACCACCGAGCACGGTCCGGTCGGTGCCGGGCCAGAGAGCCTGGAAGGTAATGGCGATACCGATCACGGCAAAAAACAGCATCGAGCCGAAGGTTTCCGCGCTGACGAAGATATTCGCCGCGCGGATGTTGGCCCGGCAGATCCGCTCGGTGGTGCCGTGGATCTGTTCATCGTGCATGTGCTGGCGACGCTTGCGCTGGATCCGCAGTTCCTTGGCCCCGGCCGAGATCGCCTGGTAGTGCTTCTGCAATTCGTCTTCGCCGTCGCGGGCGGTGAGGATGCTGCGCATGCCGTAGCGGTGCGCCAGCCATTGCGCACCGGAGCCAATGATCACGGTGACCACGGTCAGCAGCAGGATTTGCCAGGAGAGCATGGCCAGGTAGGACAGGCAGCCGAGGGTCACGGTAAAGGCGATCACCATCGGCGCCACCGACAGGGCGAAGGTGCTCAGGGTGCTGACGTCGCCGAGCAGCACCGGAATCAGGCGGTGGGCGCGGTAGCGCTCGAGTTGTTCGATGGGCGCCACCAGCACCTGGGCGGCCAGCTCCCGGCGCAGGCGCGCGACCACCTGTTGGCCGACATAGTTGGTCAGCAGGTTGGACAGGGTGGAGCAGGCCAGGGTCAGCAGGCACAGGCCGCCGAACAGCAGGGCGGTATGGCTGTCGGGCCCGGCGGCGGCGTTCATGGCGTTGTTGACGGTGGCCAGCAGGCCGGTGACGCTGAGGCCGCTGACGATCCCCAATACGGCCGAAAGTACGACCAGCAGCCAGAACGGCTTGAGGATCCTGAAGGTTTCCCGGGCGAGACTTGGGGCTGGG